>Ga0065711_1001078_pt1 | contig 48810 bp, 29 predicted proteins | sample Hoacrofraction12_FD_59098 | JGI IMG/M metagenome (GOLD analysis project Ga0065711, IMG submission 59098) | Hoatzin crop microbial communities from Cojedes, Venezuela - Epithelial fraction 12 v2 (version 2) | ecosystem: Host-associated > Birds > Digestive system > Esophagus > Crop | place... | reverse complement strand
TCTGCGCAAACTCAGTTCTAAGATCAGTTTACCCTGTCCTTCCAGGTTGTTTTGCTCCGGTCTTGTTGCCCTCCTGGTGCCTCTTTATCTCTGTAGCTTGGTGCATCTGCCCTCCCAAGGCTGAGCTGTCCAAATAACGTTATTTAGGAGCCTCTCTATCTTAGACCTTTCTTATCCCTCCCCAAAACAGCAAGTCAAGTTTGTCTAAGTAGCGTTATTGAGGAGCCTCTTTATCTTAGAGCTTTCCTGTCTTCTCAAAACAGCAAGGATCTACTTTAGCTTAATTACAATCTAGTAAGTGGAAATTTTACGTTTATGGGTATCACTTTGCTGCTTGACACTTAGACACGAAGCAGCAGAAGGCTGTGTTTCTAGACTACGTCTTTATAGAGACATTAGTTAACAGTGTAGCTAGAGGAATGAAGGGGCTAAACCGTCTCGGAGCTGATATGAACTGATACACTTTTGATGAAGATAATCTAGAAAACTTTCCACATAGAGTAAACCTGCAACTGCGAAAGTAGTGTGGCAAACCAGCTGCTATGTGGTCACAAAATAAAAATAAGCTATTTTGTTTTTTTCACCTCCCAGTGGTGAAATCTAGGCCGTCTTTTGAAAGAGTCCCTGCGGCATGGTGTCATCTAAGCCTTACTCCTGGATGCGTTACTGTGTGTAGGTGGTTGTAACTGCGACTGCAAATTGATGATGATTTTTTTGGGGAACGCGTCTGAAAGTAAGCAAGGTACTATGTCTAATTTCGTGTTAGTTTTGCTCAGTTTAACATGCAAAGCTATAATTATCCGACAGTGGAAAAGGATGACATTAAACTAGTTAGAGGTTGGTTTGTTTGTTTTTAAATGCGAATGACGGATTTAACGGCGTGCTCCCCAGAACTTGTTGCAGGCCGATGAAAGCAACCTCTCTGTACTTATGGTAAGGAAAATAATGATTCTACCCATTTGAGCTGGATCATAGGTGTTTTCACCTCTAACTGCAAACACAGCTAATGGGCATTACTAGAAGTAGTATTTTGTGAATTGGAGAGACAACGGTGTTTAAGTGAGCGAGCTAAATGCATTAGTCTTCTCCTGCGAGCACACTGATGTGACGATTTGATAGCACATCTAGCTGCAGGTCCTGCAAGACAGCATACGCTGGAACAAACAGCTTTACAGGCAGTCCGTTTGGGTCGGGTTAGTGCAGCTCGGCATTTGTTCTCTTTATTTCCATAGCATTCTGGAGAAGCAGTAGTCAAAAAGAGTCACACAAATTCTGTGTCTCAGAACGTGGTACTATGGGCGCTACGACTCCGAAGTAAAACATCTGAGGTTAAGCACCGATGCAAGTGCTAGAAAAAATATAATTGGCTGCCCTAAAGCTTAAACCTGGGGTTGAAATATAACTTTGTAACTTTGTTTTTTCTCTGGAACTCTTATTCCATGTTCCTAAATTATGATCTTATTTATATTTAAGTATTCAGGCTCCATAATGTATTTAGAGTTTTGGGGGGATTTATGAGGTTTTTTTTTTTTTGGTTACTTCTGTGTAAATAGTGAGGGAGATCACGGTTCTCATAAGTGAAAACATTCATTTCACACTCAAACCTAATCTTTATTAAATGGATGGAAGACTTAATGGTTTGGTTGCCATACAGGAATCTGGCGTTCTTTCTGCTGAATGCTCGTATGCAAAAATGCCAGATTCCGGGTCAGAGAGCATAAATGTGCAAGTTGGTGTAAAAGTAAATATTTTGAGTAGGCTCTGCGAGTTTGCTCAAGTGTTTATAGCTGTGTGGTTTTCCCCACAGTGGATACACTTGTTTATATGTAAAAATAAGGACATCTTGGTACCATGTATGTTCCATGGAATTAACAGGTCAACAGAGGGACCACGAGTTCGCTGGCCACAATACCCAAGTGGTGCTTTAGGTAATTTGACAACCTACACAAAAAATATTTAGCTTTGAAAGGCTCACGTGTATGTACGTGTTCATCAGCAGTTAAAATATCATTGCAACATTCACATCCAGTGTGTATTGAAATAGTCTTAAAAATAATGCAAAAAACCCTACAAATACTACATCTATAGAAACAGTGATTAAATCCTTGAATTACCACAGACCAGTAGCAAGGCAAGTGTTCACGTACTTAGTCCTGAGGCTTGACTGTTTCTGTTGATTACAGGTTATGGGGGGTGGGGAAAGGAGGTAAAAAGAAAAGAAAATTATTTGGGAAGGATTTTTTTTCTCTTTCTGCTGGTTTCTTCTTTCCCTTCCAAAATACGATATTTGCCTGAACTTTGAGGAAGAGTTTTTTGGAGGTGTTTTAGATGAGCTTTCTGTTCAGAGCTGTAGTGGTCTTGAGGTCTGAAGGTAGAACCACACACACTCTTTGCGGTTGGGTCAGGTGTGGATTGGTCATGCTGGTGGGGTGTGCTCGTTACACCTGCAGGCTTAATGCTTCAGTAGAAAGTCAAAAAGTAAGACTCCAAGATGTGCGTTTCACTTGGGGTTATAATGCTTGGTGTGAGATGGGGGGAGGGAAGTTCTTCCTTCTTTATGTCTGTTGCAGAGAGGTTAATCTCCGAAGAAGTATTATTGTCACGTGAAACTCTGGAGGTTTTACTAAATCTCTGTCTTTATCCTGAAGAACCGGTTCAAAGTGCTGCTGTCGGGTCTCTCTGGCTGTCAGTCGGGTACGAGTTAGTTACTGCAGCACTGTGCTGACAAGCCATGGGGTGGCTGCTTGAGTTTGGTTTGTCAAGCCTGTGCTGCTGGAGACTCTCCGAGTGCTTTGACTTTTTAACAGCTGGCAGGGAAAAGATGACCCTGTGCCAAGCCACTGTGGAAAGGAAGCATAATTATGATTTCTGTTTGGGTTAAGCAAACTTAACTGGACACTTCTCTTTGCTTAAAGAGAAAAAAAGCATGGTTTTTGCATTCTGGTGAGCTTTTTTGAATTGGAAACAATGCAGAGGGGAAAAATGTGGTCAACAAGCCATGCTTGAAGGGGTGCTGGAACCTTAGGTGGCAGAGACGTGGATCGTAAAGCCTCCCTGATGAAATTTCGGAGCCGATCCTCTAGCGACTTGTTCCAGAGTGGGTTGGTTGACTTCGTCCTTCTCTCGAATCAGGTGGAAGATGCCAGCTCTGGACGTAGTGCTTCCTGGCTGTGGGCGGTGGTAGCGTGTTGGAGGCCAGCAGCTCGCCCTGAGCGCCGGGGGTTCCGAGCTCCCACAGTGGAGCCTTTGGCCTCCTTGTTTCTGGTGTTCCTCAGTGTGCTTTGCTTCTTGCTCTCTGCAGTGGGCTTTGCTGCGCTGAGGTGGCTCTTACATCGCTGCCTCATGCTCCACGGCTCTGTGGTGTCTTGCTTAACAGAAAGGGTTCGAGTTTCAGTCCGTCACTGAATAGATCTTCCATTTGGTACCTGCAGAACCGAGGTTGGCCAGGAGATGTCACCTGAGTTTTGCAAAAGGAGGGCTGCGTTATGCCTCCAGTCTCTCTTCACTAGTATGTACGTGTTCATAACATGAATTTCAGATGCTGTTGAAATATGCAGAAACCCCATTACCACCACCACCACCCTACACACAGCTTAAAAGTTCTATGTGGTTTATTAGTACTTCCAAATTATGAACTGGGTATTCTGAGCAAGAGCTTGATCAAATTTAATTCTTTGCCAGAACCAAGTTTTAATGGCCCAAGCACACTAAGCGGTTAAGCTTGCTGGACAGCAGTCTCCTTGTCCTGGCACTGCTGGGTACAAGGCCAAGGGAACCGTCAGTTGCACAAGATGAACAGATGCTTCCTACTCCGAGGAAATCTTTGCTCAACAGTTACCTGAGTGCCCAGCTCCTGCTGCCGTGCAGCTCAGGAAGCCACAGGTGGCTATGGCTGCTCTGGCTTTGGGGAAGCCGTTCCTGTTTGGACCAACTTCCAGCCTGGAAATTCCATAGAAATGCTGCCGGAGGAGCTGGCTGCAGGGAGGAGATGGAGATCTGCTGTTCAGTCCAGGTGTTTGCAGAGATACCTTGGTTCAACCTCGTTGTCAGCTGGGACTTCTGAGTAAGATGAAGGTTTAAGAAATAAATCAGTGTTTGGTTTGTTTAGTGGTAGTGGGGTTTTGATCCCCTCTTTTTTTTTTCTTTTCATTTATCTGCAGTTCTTTCTTTTGGACATAGTTGCCTGCACTGGATGCAGCTTATTATAACTTGCATCTCTTCTGTATTCTTGCTGTTGCTTTTTTGAGCCCCCACCTCTCTCTTTCTTCCCTTCCCATTACTCCGTGATTTTTCATTTTCTATTTATTGTTCTGGGAAAATACTTCTAGGAAATGGGGCAACATTGCATTTTTTAGAGCAATATGGGAAGGGCGATGTGACTTTCTGCCACACACAGCAGGTGAGGGAACTATGGAGTGTGACAGGACGGGCTTTCAGGCAGGTGCATAAGTGGATGATCCTATAATCTTACAGAAATGCATTTTAGAAACGTTTGCTGCTGTTACAGCTACTTTTTCAACCATTTGCTGTTACAGCGATGCGTGTAGCACAGCAAATAACAAAGATCTGAAGTGCTGGGTGACGCACAGTGATTGCTTTGTCCCCTTTGTTTTCGCAGACAAAAGTAATGCATCCTCCTCGCAGACCAACTTTGCCTGCTGTTTAACCCCGAACTTCAGCCCGAGATACACTTGCGTGTCTGTTTCCAGTGGCTTACCGTGAAAGTAAAACAACCAGTCAATTCTGGCAGCTCCGCTGAAAGATTAAAATGGTGGGTGGCAGCGAGGGGGAGCAAAGCTGCCATGTGTAGGGTACGGAGTTGATCCTCCACAGACCTGCTCCACACGTGGACTGGGCTCACGTTCTCATCTCAACCCCGTCTGATAGGTTTGCTAATCAGATCTTTGCTGTGCTCACTCTCTATTAAAAGTGAAATCTGGTCATTTGGCTGGATTTTCAGAGAAACTTGGTGATGATTAAAATCTTCCAGTGTTGGGGCTCATGTTGCATCATCTTATTTCAAACAAAACAGAGCCGTTATCCCTTACTGTTTGCAAGTAGGTGTAAGCCAAATAAAAGCTGTGCATCCATCCCGAATTCTGATGTTGCTGTGCATGAAAGGACTGACTGCCCGTGCCTTGCTTCACCGCGACATCCCGTCAGTTCCTGAGGCATGTACGCAGGACCTTGCTCTCATTTGCAGAGCTGTGTTTGTGAGTAAGAGAGAATTGTTGCATTTCTTAAACTATAATAACAGTAAAGAATAAATTCCCCAACAACTCTGATCCTTTTTCAAAAAAAGCTCCTGACACTGCTGAAAAGGTCAGCTAGTTATTTTATTATGATTTTGTTTATGGTAAGTCCTGTGTCTTTGAGGTCTTTGGCTACAGTAGAAGAGATCGCATTAGTCAATAGTCAGAAAGTTTCTCTGGTGACATTATGCAGAAGAGAGTGTAGAACCCTCTGTAAAAACAGTGCGACGTTGCTGCCCTTTTACAGCTATGTTACAAAAAGAAAAAGGGGTATCAATTTCATTTTGACTTCAATTTCTGCATGGTCATCCAACCACCTGACATAAAAGCAGGTGTACTCGGTTATCTTCATTTCCTTTTCTGGAGTGCTGGTGAATTTTTTAAATGTTTTTTTTTCCTTGTATCAGTTAGGGTCTGAAGGGCATTGTAGTGTCATTTTCAGTGAATGCTAGTAATAAATATTTCTACCTTATTCACCTGCCAACTCATCTTTTATTCATCCTGCTGATGAAAACAATCTCCTGTGAAACCTCTGTTGCTGAAGGAGTTCAAAAACTTTCCAGTTATGGATGTAATGGATCCCTTTTCAGCTTAGTGTAAGAATTTTCTATTACTTTGTTACACGTTTGTGAAGAAAGGAATTGCAAAGTCCTGATGTCCAGTTAGAGCAGCAGGAAGAACGTAATCCTGTAAAGGCAGCAACAGGGGAACCTGCACTTGGTTTATGTTCGCATTGCAAATGCCGGTGTTGTACCACCATAAAAACTGGCTGTGCTTGCGTTTCCTTGAAGGCCCAGAGGAGTGGACTGGTGTGGCTGTACCTCAAGTCCTTGCTCCTCAAACTCTGGTGCGCTTGCATTACGGCGGTGGTACCAAACCTGCGGCAGAGTGGCTGCTTGTGAAGTTTTGTTTTGTGTCTTGGGGATAAATTACTTGGCAATGTGCATTGGTGGAGAAAGGAAGTGCCCACAAAGCTGACTCCCTTCTTCCCACCTAGGGCAGAGTGTGCTTATGCAGGAGGCTGGGGAGACACCGCTGCATGAAATCCAGCGAAGTGGTAATGCTTTTTTCTTACTTGAGTGGAAATCGCTAATTCATGCAAGCTGTTGATAGCGTGATCTCAGTTTAATTGCCGATACCTCTTTATTAAAAGCTAGCAAATAACTTGGCTGCAATCAAACAGCTTTCCTCAAGCTGTATTTTGCAAATATGTTTTGTAAAAACTGTGGATTGTTGCAGGAGCCTACACATCTAGATAAAAATGTAACTAAATACATTTGAAACAGGCTGTAGTATTCACCAGACCAACAGATTTCTGCAGCTTTATGTATTATTTATGCATGTATCTAAAAAACCATCATTTGGTCTACAGCTGAGAAGCAAGAACTGTAGGCAAGCTGGTATCTTACAGTCATAAGTACAAGGATCTTGTGACTTCAAATGTATGTTTATAATATGAAACAGATTTTTATCCTCAGTGAAAAGAAAGGAGAGGTGTGAATGTGCATCCATTTGAACTTTTGTTTGTATGTAAAGGTTTTTCTGTACTTGGCTAGATGAAATCTTAGTTGCTTCAAGAGCTTTCCCATGAACTTCATTAGAGGCGTGGCTGCCCATTTCCGATATGTTGCTCAGGAACATGTCAAAGTCTGGCTCCTATTTTCAGGATAGTGTTGAATTAAAACAAAACATGCCAATGATGCAGACGTTGCCTCTGAAGTCAGATCTCCTGAGGCACTGGTCACTGGGATCATCATCCTCCAAGCTGTGGCAGTGGGTGAAACCAGTAGAGCAGGAAGTCAGCAAATGTCCGCCTCTGAAAAACCACGGGATCTGTGATTCCCTGGCCTGGAGTAGAAAATGCACAGCTGTGCTCTCCCTTGAGATCACAGAAGATTTCACTGCTGTGACATCCCGGGACTCGGTCGGGAGCCAGTTGACCTCCCCTTGGAGAACGTGGGAGGAGTGGGAGTGTGCAGCTCCGGGGTGCGTAGGCTCTACCTGCAGAAGACATGCTGCTGGCACAGGCAGTGCCCATGGCTCAGAAGAGTGCAGGACTGTGTTCCTATGGCCGTGCAGGAGTATTTTGGCTATTGGCTGACGGAGTGTAGTTTTGTTTATTGCTGACCAGTTTTTGAACTTTGCTGTTTTTTTGTAGCAGAAATAGTTTAGATCAATAACCTATTCAAGCCCAAAGTTCTGTTTGCCCTCTCTCCAAACAAGAGGTATTTCCATTGTTCATTATTATGTGCTACTTCTATTTCAACCCTGAGCTCATAAATCATAAATGAGCTTGAAGTATTTGTTTCCCTCTTTCAGCACTACCTTTATCTGGTATTTGCTGACGTGGCTCATTATAACTTATTTTTGAGCACAGTCAGACCTTGTTTTCTGAACAGATGAATTCATTGTTGGAAAGGAGTCTATTTATAGAATTTAGGGGCCACCAAAATGAGAAATTCTAGCTCGTTAGGATCTCAGCTGGAACAATGTGATCTGATATACAGAAGTTTTAAGCTGATGAAATGAAAGCAAAGACTTTGCTAATTGGTTCTAAACCTTTAAATTACGAATGGGCTATTTTTGTATTGCTGTTAAGGGTGATAGAAACCATCTGGAAAAGAGATTTAAGGCAGTGTATATTGGAAGGACAGAAAGGAGAAAAAACTAAGGAAGTTAATGTTAAGGAAAAAAATATGAAGTGTATGAAGTGGAATAAACAAATGACTTCTGGTATTCTGAGCTATCTCCTTCAGGTGAGGCTTGCATAAAATCAAGATCTCATTACCTCTGCCTCTCCACCCTATACGGAAGAGGCAGATATGTCTCCTTTATCAATACTTGGTGCTGAAGTGGTGAAGTAAATGTATGGATATGTGATTTTGTTCCAGTGTCTCAAGTAGAATTACTAACTGAAAACGCACAAATCCTCGAAACTGTCTAGTCTTATGGAAGAGCAAAGGCTTCCTGCCTCAGCCCAGACGTACGTCCTCTGGGAACATGGCGAATCGCTCTGAAGAAGCGCCTGGCACACAGTGCCTTCCAGAAGTTGAAGCTCCAGTGCTGGGGCATGCGTGAGGGCTTTGTCCTCGTTCTTCCCCTGCCAGCAGGCTTCAAACACGGCTGGATGCCAGGGGAAGTCAGTTAGTTTTATTATCATAAAATAGTAGCCTAACTAATGTCTCTGCTTCTCTTTCCTTGTGGAGAAAGAAAGCATGCTGTTGAGTCTTGAGGCACGGTAAGTAACCAAGGAGGAGCTGCAGGCCAGTTGTCTAGGACATGTTTATTTGCTGTTTAAGAGTTACATTATCTCACTGTTTTCTACCGTCCTCCTAGGACATCTTAACTTCAGCTCTCTTACTGCATACTGAAACCAGGTGAGTCCATCTGTTGTCACTAGAACCGAGAGTTTGCAGGAGACACTGATGATGTGCTAGTGTTTATGGCTTATATAAAGCACAATAATTTAAAATATATAAGGGGCCTGTGAACGAGTGAGATAAAACACATGCAGTGTGGGATGGGGGCTTTGAGTGGCAGCAGACTGTGTAGCTTTGGTAATTCAAAAGTCAGGGAAAACCAGCTGTTACGAACCGTTTGTGGCTGTTAGGGAAGTGTGCAGCTTGGAGACCCTCACAGCGTTTGTCCTGCTGTTCCCTGTACTCAGCGAACAAGAAAGTACATATACTGTAAATGAAGAAGTGTAAAAATTAGCTGAGATAAGATCAACAGGAGCAGATAAAATCTGGGAATCCTGATAGTGTGCTGGTTCACAGCTCTTTGTTCGGACCCATGGCAGAGACAGGCCCTACGAAGTTCTGCTTCCTCTTCCCGAGTACGGGATAATGAAATGCCTCTGACATCTCCGATTTTCTTGTTAGTACCCAGAACTGCAAAATTAATCTAGTTATACTGAGCGTTTGATCTTCTGAGAGGCCCGTTTGAAGTGATACTTCTAACTTTGAAAAAATTGTGTTGACTACAAATCTACTTTTGAGATAAACCAACATCTAACACTTCTATCTGAAAGATGAACACGACTGCTGTGTTTACAATACTGAATTTAGAAAAGAAGCAGAGGTAATGGCAAGACAGGTGGTTAATTTTCCCAGCTGTGTTTTTTTTCACATCTTTCAGGTGATCAGGGTGATCCCTGGACTTACAGGAAGGACTGCAAATGTTTTTGTAGACTCACTCATACAAACCCTGTGGGAAGGACATGCGAAGTATCTGAAATTACAGTTGGGTTTTGTGTCTGTGACTTGACAAGCTGCCTTTTCTTACATGGTGCAGATTATTTTTTTTAGAGAATCCTGAAGTATCATCAGTCTCGGAATTCACAATTACACACATGGCCAGTCTTGGTGATGCTGCAAAGCGTGTCGTACAACGCAGCGACACCTGTGCTAACTCCAGAGCTAGCCAGTAGTAAGTTGGCTCTTGGCTGGGGTTAATGTTACTCATTAAAAGAGGACTTGGATAGTGGTAGTCGACTGTGGCTGGACCATCTCTGGTGTCTGTATGTGCATCCCGTTCTCCACTTGCGAAGCTGTAGCTGCATGTTGCTCCCTGGAGTAACTCTCTATAGCATAGCACTGCTATCGGGGATGTGACTATAAAGTGGAGCCGTGGTCGAGCTGGAAGCCACTTCTGAGATGTAAAGGCGAGGCTAACGCTTAGCCGGTGCTGTTCAAAGTCTCTACATGTGGTTCTGAATAACTGACAGATAATTGTAAGAAGTCTTTTTATTTTCCAGTAAACAAGAATAGGCAATAAGGAAAAAAAAAATAATTGGGAAGTCATGTTGTTGTTCTGTATAATCTTGATTTAAATGACAAGAGGAATGAATGCATTAATCCTGTCTATCTTCTCATTGCTGTGCTTGTCAGCTCTATTGTAATACATGTACTTCATAGGAGGAAAGACAGACCTCGCTTTGTTTTTTGACACTTCTGTTTTAAAAATCGTTCCTTCACTTCCCTCAAACAGAAAATTTCTGATGCAGCTGTGTAGATATATTTCTTTGACTAAGCATTTTGTGGCAAAATCAGAGCTATTAAAACAGATAGCTAGTGCATTCAGAAGTCAGAAGAAGGAAAACTAAAACTCAAGATCACTGCAGCCTCCTCTTACTTGTACCTTATTACAATTTTCTGTCCCTTCTCCAAAAACTCAAAAACCCTAAACTCCCTGAGAGCGTACGCTATCCTCTTAAAACCAAGCAAGTGTGAGTGGGCAGTCTAAGCAAATGTTTTCGTGTTTGTGAAGCTCAGGGGACTCGGAGACTGCAGCAAAAACCTGCAAGCGCAGTTCAAACCCACCATGCTTCCATTCATCTGACTTGCTGCCTACATAGTATCCAAGCTGAAAGCATAAACTGACTTTTAAAAATTTATTTCAATTTTAGATTAAATTACTGATGTTTATTACACCAGGGGTAGTGTAAGCCAGGACTGATTAACGAAAATGAAGTAACAGAAAGTCATGCACTGACCTGAAAAATAAATTTACTCTGCTCATTTAAAAATTACTGAAGTATTTCTTGCATGGTCATCTTTTTTCTTTGGTCTCTGTAAATTTGTAAGCTTTATGTTCCTTTTTGCAAAGGATGTGTTGATTTACATCGTATACAGTGCTTATGAAAGCATGAGGTTAAAAACAACGTATTGCCTGAATTTTTTTAGGCGTACGCACTAGATACTTGTTTTGCTGGAACTTGTCGTTGTGTGAGGAAAGAACGTATGTGATACAGCCATACTAAATTGGGGTTATTCATTATGAAAGTCTTCATGGTGTATCTTGCCTTCTTATGTTAGAGGATTAAATAGAATAGTACACATCCTTAAAACATACGTACTGTGCTCAGGGTCACTGTCTCTAACCACAGGTGCCAGTCACTGTTACTTCACTAACCAGTTCTATGTATAGATGTTGACCTGCCTGATTAGCCACCAGCAGCCAATATAGTGTGATGCCGCCTGACTCGTACTGCGTTTAGTTGGGTGCTGATGGATGGGTGAATTGGTCCAGATAAATTAAGAAACTGCTTACAAATGTCGGTGTGTTGAGCTGGGCCTTTTTGTGTTGTGACAATGCCGTGTCAAAGCGGATGACATCGTATAGTCTAGGTGAGAGCACGGCACTTCCCCAGCGTACACCGAGAAGGACCGTGGCCGTGGGAGTTGGCTGATTTCAAAAGTCTGGGTTTCAAAGCCGTACAAATCCAACTTTGGTGCATATCAGACAGATAGCAAGATTAGGTCATCGGACCAAAACTCCAGCTATTTCTGAACCATCCCTGGTGATGCAACTGCTAACATAGGCAAGCTAGGGAGCTGGTTTGAAGAAGCTGTTACTTTTCATAGTCTTAAATCTTGTAAAGATGACTCGCAACCTTTATTCATTAATGGGCATCTGATTCATCGCTGGTTATACTGGAAATAGATTTTATATTGCATTATAATTGTTCATACTGCTTTATAAAGACTGCAATTATTTTTATTATTGATGTCTATTTAGAGGATTTATAGCTTGTCTGTAAAACCTATAACCTGCCAAGCTACAGCATTAGAGCAATCTATATCTGGAAGTGATTTAAAGTGGTCATTTTTAATTTATGAAAAGGTTTTTCTTTAAAAAAAAAAAAGGAGTTTCAAAGCATTCACAGCCTTTTCAGTAGCATATAGAACTCTGATTTTCATTTAAAAATGAAATGTGCAATAATTTTCTGTTGGTTTAGCTCAATTGAAATGTTTCATAGTCGGACATTTCGCAGTCTGATATGCTCTGATTTCCACAGGATAAAAATTGAAATGTTTGGAGGTAATAAAAAAAATATTGCAGGGAAATAAACAATCTAATTATTATTTTTTAATTTTTTATTTTACTGCTTTGGCAGTATGCATAGCTTTGCTCTGATACTCTAGTATCGGACACCACTTATCAACTGCTTTATTTCTGTGTTCTTTTTTGTAGTGTTTCACCTCCTTAGAGGGAGCACAACAGGATTAATGACATAATCTTATCTTTTACAAGACATTGGAAATTAAGATGTACTAATACTGCCTTCAACCTGATATACAAAGGATTTTAAACCTTAATTCTGTGACAGGTTTTGTTTTGTTCTCATTGTACTTAAAACCAGTTTCAAGCCAACAGTTGTCCAGAAAAAGACAGGGATGTGGAACAAATAGAACGTAATTTGCTTACAGTTCAGAAGGCGTATTTTCAGTTAAAAACACAGCTGGCTGCATAGGAATTCATATTAATACAGAGTTGTCAAATAACTACGTGGTCCTGGTTGCTCTGCCTGAGCAGTTACACTGGGTGCTGTGGGTCTGCCCGGGGAACAGGGATCCAGTCTCAGCCAAGGACACAGATTAAAGCGTTTGACCTACTTGCTAATGAGGGCTGCTCTATGGTACTGGAGATTGCTTCGGTTTTACTGGTGAAAGGGGCAATGTTATCTCTGGCTGCTATTTTGAGTTAACTTGTGCATCTTTCTGAAAAGACCAATGATGACGTGTTTTGACGCTTCAGATGTGTCTATTGCTAATGACTGCGCAGCCGTGTCACCTGGAATTTGTCTTTACTGTAGCTGTGTCTCCGTATTTGCGTTCTGGAAGTGGGGGGACTCTTTGCACAGAAAAGCATAGGCTAAAGTTCTATCCACTTCAGGCAATAGTGGAAAGAGAATCTTGTCACGGAATAATTTTCATACAGCTTTTCTTGTGTATGTTTTCAAAATTGTAACTGAAAAACACTGAGATAGTATAAAACCGAGAATGACTCTGAGCAGCACGCATGCTTTCATTTCAGCGTGAATTTCCTCTTACCCATATTTGCATTGACTTCACCTTTTGAAGAGAAGAACCAAATTCTCTGCTACCATCAATGCCTGAAATTCTGGTCAGGTCTATAAACCATCTTGTAGAAAGGCACCTGGCCCACTGAAAACAAGGATGACTTGAATAGACTCTGTGGCTAATGTAGACTATTCTTTTTTTAACTCTTTTCGCAGTAAAAGTTTCCAGTGTTTTTGAAAAACAGATCTTTTTCAGCATTCAGTCTCAAAGACTAAAGGGGTTTTTTTTGTCTATGGATATTCTAAAATTGTCTCCCTCTGAGTATAAAAATAGTAGTGCTTCAGTGCCCTGCTGAAACTATTAACCAAGCTTCCCAAAGAGTTTTTTAAGTCTCAAAGAGATGAAGTTGTATGCACCGCATGAAATGGCACTGGTTGTACCAGGTGTTGGGGTGGTTGATACATGGGCTGTGGGATGCGTCCAAACAGGATTCTGGTTCCGGAGCTGGTTTATGCCCAGCGAGTTGCGCTGTCTCTGCAGTAGCAGCAGAGCTATGTCTTGCGTTACACCGCCGTGTTGTGGTGTTGTAATACAGAGGCACGTTTATCGCTAACCATACCCAAAATTTGTCTGGCAAAGAACAAGCGTTGCAATTACTTCTAGGCATGGAAATGGGGTATTAATGAGACTGATCCACAGAGAGCGCAGTGTTGGAACCGGAGGTATGAAAGCACACAAGCAGTTTGTTCCGGTGGTGAAGAACAAGGCACAGCAGCAGTGTTCAGCTGTGTCCCCTTGGGCCATCTCCGTGGCCCTCTGCAAGAGCAGAGCCAAGCCATAACCCAAACACGGGCATAGAAAAAGAGTAGAAGTAGTAGCTGTTCAAATTTAATTAGGCTTTTAAAACTTGGCTAGAATGCTCAAGCAACTGATCAAAAGAGAAACAGAACAACTCTGTTTTAGTGATGTGACTGCGTGTGAAAGCAAAGTGGGTAGCTCATTTCACCGCAATCTAAATGATACGCAGTATCATCGTTTATTTATCTGCTTTGGCTAACTTTTTGTGCCTGTTCTGCATTTCATAGGCTGACAGCCCAGGTTTCAACAAATGTGTTTTAGCAGCAAGAATGTATTCTTTTTTACAGTTCCACTTCGGCAAAAGATCCTCATCGGTCACCTTATGCTTTTTTTTTCCCCAAGTACATGTAGGAAGCAGAAGAGTTGAACTAAATACATGAAGGAACCATGTCAACTGTGGGTAGAATTTTTGGACTCTGTGTGTTAACCAGGGGAGGAAGAGGCGGTTGTGTAAACAGTCTCACTGTCTGGGAACACAGGCGTCTTTCCAGATTTTTGCTCTGGGAAACAAACAGGTTGTTTTGGTGACGCCTTTCAGCTTGGAGCATGTGGGCAAGGGACCATGTTTGAAATCTGATGCTGAGCATTGCCTGCTTTACGGTAAAAATATCACAGCTCTTCCAGCAAGGAACTGTTGAAATCTGGGGGTAAGAGGAGCAGAGGTGCTGTATTCGGAGATACTTGTCTTCAAGAAAAGGTGAAAATGTTCTGGTTTTGCACCTGTTACTGTGAGTGGATAGGGCTTCACCTGCAGGACTTCATTTCCAGCTAGGGAAAACACTGAAGGCACCTTAATGAGAACTTCTACCAAAAATGCTTCCAGCACATCCATTTTTTAGTACAGATTCTGTACACTTTTGTAGCTCTGACTATGGAAATACTTTAAACTTGGTGAGTTTACTGTGATTCCAACCCTTACCCTGGGAGTTTAGAAATTTGCTAATCTACACTGCATTCACGTCTGCTGAGAAGTCGATTTGTGTCTGTTTCTGGCACAGGAGGGTTCTTCCTCTGTCAGCGAAGGAAAAGGGAATGCTCCTGACTGCTAGTCTGGAGAGACCCCTCCAGCTCTGACAGACAGCCGGAGCACAGATCACCCGGATGACTAGAACTATTCCGTTCTCGGTAAACCGCCCACTGACTCCTTATCTGCCTCTTGCGTGCCAAATGTTAATTACACAAATGTCTGTCTCCGTCAAGTGTGCGCGCTGGGACTGCGGAGCCTTGGACTCGGTGCTAGATGTGTGCTTTATCAGTCGTCTGGCCTGCTGTCAGCAGACTCCTCATTTCCACCTAGCACATCAAACTGGGGATGAGAAAAGCCTCCCGAAAGATTACGTGCTTGACGATTTGCATGGGCTGTACTCAAACAATGCTGCTCGCTTTTGACACCAAGGTTTTAAAAAAATCTTGGAAATAAACTGTTAACATTCATGTGTGAAAACAACAGTCTAATATTGCGCTATGGTCTTTAACTGATAGTTGTTTTGATTCTTCCTCTTTAAAGGCTGAATTACAAGGGGATTTCAGACATTAATTATGAGTTGTCTGTAGCTTGCATAATGGCGTTCACCTTTTGTGGTTTTATTTCAGGCTGAAATGAAGACAGTTTGGAATTACTCCCCTCTACCTGGCAGTCTGCTGTCGGCTGCAGGTTGTGTGCATTGTTCCAAGTATTCTTATTGCTTGTCTGACTCAGTCTGAGTAATCAGAAACCTTATGTGTTTAAGATATATAAATAGTGTTTCCAGTTAAAAAACAGACAATGAAGCCAGTAGAAGAAGAAAAGAACCAAGGTTTTGCACTGTTGTTTGGGGGTCAGTTGGGAGAAATGCTTTCCCCATTGGAGTCACTGAATGCACACGAGTGTAATGTACTCAGAGACTTAGCCTGGGTATTTCTGATGTATCGGAAAGTTCTCCGCAGCAGGTTATGACCATCATCCTTCAAAGTGGGTGTGTAAGCTGGTAAATCAATTGTAGGATGAGTAGTAGTCTGGATCAGAGGTTGTTTACCAAGTGAGTTACTACACATCAGTGGTATGAATTTAGTCTGCTAGCTGTTCTGCGGTAGCTCTACGTGTCCTCTTAAGACAGTTTGTTAACAAAAACCAGTGCATGGTGGAGTGCAATGCCATCCGCTGAGCAATGTGTACGTAGAGCTAGCTACTGCGTGGCACTGGAGAGCGACCAGCTTTGACTCCAAAGACAGCAAAGGGTTGCTGGGGTGCAATGCTGTTCCTGCATCAAAAAAACTGATGGTGGGACCCTTTGCACGGTGCTGTGCTGGTGTGGCTGCTTCGCTTCCGTTCTGGTCGCAGCGTGCTGTGGAGGTCTGCACAACCTTTCGTTCTAGGGGTGGGCACGCCCTCAGCTCGGAGCAGCTTCGTGCTTCTGGACTGAGTTTTCTTTTTGCACGGTTTGCACACAGGAGGTAGTGCAAAACAGATCATAAACAGTATTTCCTCACCCTGGCTTAGTGGTCACGCTGTAGACAAGCCTCTTAGTTGCTCCTCAGCCATGATTGTCTGCCCAGAACAGTTTAGCAAAAAAGGTTTCTTCCACTGTAGTTTTCTAGCTTTCAGATTTTACAAAATTGGTAAAAATGAGAGAAATCCAGGGTATGACAATGCAGCTCCTCTCTAATGCATCTCTCTCGAGCTTTGATACTTAGCAGCATTTTAGTGGTTTTTTTCTGACAAGTGTCAGAATTAAAAATTACTGCTGAATTTCTAAGATAAAGGATGGGAACTTTCTCCTACCCAAACCAGCTCATTGTTTTACTGTCTATTTTTGTTGCCCATATTCTGGTTGACAGTGTATGTTACGACTCTGTTGATTGTAGTTGAACCTGTTTTCTGTGGTTTTCCCAAATAAATCAGTTCTGGTGGATACAGTATAACAAGATACATAATCTCCCTTGGGCTGTTCCCTGGAGTCACACCTGACTGTGGAGACCTGAAAAAGGCAAAGAGATCTGCTAAAGTACAGGCATGTGAGTACACTGATGTACGCATATACATTGCCTACTAGCTTTTAGAAATAAAACTCACTGTTCTCACTTACCTTATCCAAAAAGCACGCTAACTTTTTGATCCTTTTATTTTTGTTTCTTCTTTTCATTTTACTGTTCACAGGAAAAGCTTTCCCTAGGAGGCTGTGGTCTCTCTCTCAGCATTTGGAATGGTCAGATGCTAAAAGGCGAGGGAGATTATGTGCAGAGGGAGAGGAACAATTTGCTAGTTGGATTAACATCCATGAATAAATTTGTTAGCATGCCTGAGGGGGGGAGGAAGTCTAAAGGATGGAATTTTTGCTTAATGACCAGTGGATATTAATGTTTGTGAACAGCTCAAAGGAACAGGGGTATGAAGCTCTGTATTCAGCTGCAGCAATTGCTGCACGGGCTCTGAATCTAATCTGGTCAGATTTGCTATCCTTTCAAAGTAATTCTGAAATGAATTGCATTCAGTAGTCTTACAAAGTATACCTTGAGCATACCCTGCTAAAATAGGACAAGCTGGAATCATTGTGCTGTCTGCCTTAAGCAGTCTTAGAGCGCTGGTATTTAGGCCCATATTTATTTATAGCAGAAAGAAGGTCCTATTCACAGACTTCTTGTGAAAGAAAGTTTTAAAATTGTTCCAAATACTGGTAAAGTGTCCATAACACTGTGTTTTTCCCCTCTGTACTGTTACTACATATATTGGCTGTTAAATTGCACCGCTCAGAAAGGGAACATGAGCAAGACACTTCAATGAAAAAAGCATTAAGCTGAGAGCTGGGGATCTGTTCCAGTTCTTCTGGTGGTGAGCCATGGAGCTGTTGCTACTGTACTTCTTTACCTTCCCACTGTCTGTCTGTCCTGAGCAGCGTGTAGGGACTGCTGGCTCTGTCCCGTGCCTGTATGAAGCCAAGTGCAAGGACTGGAGACTTTCTGAACCGTGGGCGTTGAAGAATAGTAAACCATACCAGTAAACAGCATTACAGCTACTGAGTCTGAAGGCAAGTTGAAAGCAAATCTCCAGTCCCGCTGAAATGAGACCTCCTCCAACTAGTAATTTCTGCCACAATTTAAAGAAGTATTTGTTGGAAATCATGAAGTTAGGCAACCAGCAGCTTTCAGTCATCCGGGAGCTGCTGTAACTGTGGAGGCTGATGTGGGGGTCTTTGCCAGCTGAATTCATGGCCTCTGGCCATGTAGATTTTTGGACCTCTTTGGTAATCTGTTACTTTTCTTATGACCACCCTTGTTACAAAGAATATTTTTCTTATGCCTTTCCCTTGTTGCAACTTGTGGTTACTGCTCTCTGTTCTTTTATGGTGTCCCTTTGAGAACAGTCTGTTGCTGTCCTCTCTATAAGCCCCACCTTTAGGGAGCAGAAGACAACATCTTTTCTTGAGATTTGGCTCTGACTACGATAGTAAAGAACAGAAGTATTATTCACTGGAATGTTGATAGCGATGACTAAAGCAGGTGGTGCTGCTGCCAAAATTTTGCTATTCTTTTATCCAGTTTTACGGAACCAATGTGAGGTGAAATAACAAGAGCTCTGCCTACACAGTAGCTTCCAGTGCTGTTTATGGCTGGTGGAGTTGTATTAGAGGTGAATTATGACTTAAAATTTGGGTAAGGACATCTTCCATCTGCACTATGAATAAATAGTGAACTTCTGTCTGCCAGAGGGTGAATTTGGCATCTGCCATTAGTACCTCATTCTCTTATGAAACAGAAATATATATATTCTCTCCAGGTCATTAAATAAGGAAATACATCCAAGTCATCCCATGGCTACATTTCACTTCAAGTCGGTCAAAATTATTCTTTTCAGTTACGTTGAGTATCAAGCCATCAGACATCTTGGAACTTAGGACAACGGGTAATGGCTTTAAACTAAAAGAGGGCAGATTTAGGTGAGATATAAGGAAGGAATTCTTCACTCTGAGGGTGGTGAGGCCCTGGCCCAGGCTGCCCAGAGAAGCTGTGGCTGCCCCCTCCCTGGCAGTGCTCAAGGCCAGGTTGGACGGGGCTGGGAGCACCCTGGGCTGGTGGAAGGGGTCCCTGCCCATGGCACAGGAGGTGGAACTGGATGGTCTGTAAGATCCCTTCCAACCCAGACCGTCCTATGATTCTATGAACTTCTTGAAGTGACGAGTCCTGAATACCCAAGTAACAGTTTGGAAAACCTCATGTGACAGCACATTCTCCATTCTCTAGGTCAGCTGGGTCTCTGGTGAGTACAAGTCACCAGTAGAATAAGCGTATTTCCCTGTCTTTAAGAAAAGCCACAAGTACTCTGCCAGCACCTGAGCTGTGCGCAAAAGTGGTCATGTAGGCCATCGTGAAAGTTTCTCCAAGCCTCTGTGCCAAAAATAGCAGATGTTTGGTATCTGAAATCAAAGGGTTTCTATAAAAAGATACCTCTAAGCCTGTGGAGTATCCATGTCATTCGTCAGGAGGATTTATTTTTGGCATGAGCGTTGACACTGCCACTTACAATCAAGGCAGATAGAAAGTTACTGAGCCGTGAGCTCCAGGAGCGATGTTGCACAAAGAGCACTGTGACTCTCACGTGAGGAACGCCGGGGAACGTTACTGTCCGAGAGCTTTGTATCTTAGAGAAGCAGTGATAATTATGTAATGCAGAACTATATCATTCTTGGTGAAGTCTTCCAAGATCTGCGTTTCCCAGAACAACTCAAAGGCTGTTCATGAGGTGACCCTTTGTGTAGGCCAGAAGGGCAAGACGCTGCATTGTTTATCAGTCAGCAGTGGTTGTTTAAGTGTCAGAAGATATGTTTGTTACCCAAGAGCAGAGTTTGAAGGCTCTCTGCTATCACAGCATTTTTTGACCCCTGTACTTGAACCCTAGTATAGTTGGGGTTTTTTGATAGTTGAAGTAGAAAACTGTGTTTCCAAAAAAAACTTTGTAGCTGCCCACTTTTCTGGTGCTCAATACCATTGTATTTCAGGGCTTTGCAATCTTACCTGCAGGAACCCCTTCAAATATTTCCAGGCAGCAAAGGGAGGCGTAAATGAGCCAATGACTTGTTCAAAGTCGCAGAAGAAATCTGTGATGGAGCAGGATGTGAAAGGAAGTTTCCTAAGCATGGCTGTCCTCTGCAGGACTGCGACCTCTGACAAAGGCTGTCTTTTGGTAGAAGACTTAATTCCAGCAGATAGATACTGAGTCATTTCATTTTGCTGGACTTCTGGAGTGCAGTCGCTCCCAAATGCTGTCTTCTGGCCAGAGCGTGCTGCAGATGGCAAGATGCTACCGCAGCGTGCTGGGGAGGACGACAGAGCACTGAGAGCGGTGCATGCCTGGCCAGGAAAGGGCTCGTGCTCACCCCTCGCCTCTCATTTGCACGGGCATAGTACAAGGTAGGATCTAGGCCTTAGTCCTTTTCCTATTAATCAGAGCTAATGAATTATCCAGCTTCAAATTCCTGTTTCTTACTGAGGCGAAAAAAGTTGAGGAGGCCTCGGTGCACAGCAATCAGGCAAAAACCAGCTGATAATGTCACAGCAAATATTTTGTATTGCATATTGTCTGTACATATTCTGCTTTCAGGATCCATAGTGGAACAGAATATTTGCTAAGTTTCATAACTTAGTTTTATACACATTTTTGGATTCTCAGTGGGAATCTGAGTCCCCTCATTCATTTATTGAGGCTATGTTCAGCTTTTGCAGATTCTAATCTCTAACTGTTTCTGCTCTTCTTTTTTTCTTCTTAATGAGGTTTTTTTTAAAAAAAACTCTTCCCTAAAAGAAGTCTTTCCCTGCTCACTGTTCTTTTCTGATCTTCCCAAGCGCAGCAGATCACATCTTTTTCCACTGGATGCATTGTGGTGTGTTATTTAATACATCTTTTCAGGTTCTACAGCTCAGTCTGGCTCAGCAGCAGGGTTTGGAGGGCCTCCTGCTGTTACGTGGACAGCCAGGGAGTTCTGCGAGGATCTTCCAGGGTTGGTTCTGCTCAGTTTCCACCTCGCCGTTTCTGGCAACGTTCCTCCCACACACAGGCACTTTGCACAGGATAGAGACTAAGCAAAATGTCAGAAAAATGACAAGAAACAAAGCGTGGGGGGGACTTCCCTCTCTCCCACAGATTATTAAAGTAGAGACATCGCTCTCTGAGCAAGGACATCCCTTCTGCAGAGTTCTGTTTCCATTCAGAGCCACCCTGCTGTTGCTTCTAGTTCTCTGGGTTACATAAAATCCTCTTTAAACAGTGAAAATATTTGCATCCAGTCCTTGCATACATTACTCTGTGTTTGCCTCCAGCCTTGATGTTAGCATGTAAAAAGCTCAGGTTTTTTCCTTATGAAATGATTGAATAGACTAAATAAATCTTAGTAGTGTGAATACATTCTGCTTCTAGTGCAAATGTGAAGCAACTCTACTGAAATTAGTGAATTGGATGAATTAAAAATCAGTTCACTCAAAGCAAAATTAGACTTTGAATACTGCTGACGGCAAAATTTCTGTTACAAGTTGGTAACGCAAATCTCTTTCTGCACAAACACTGAAAAATTTAAACAAGTCTAAACCCAATACCATTAATTTGTCCCTGAATTCTTGTAAAACGAAACCCCTGCCAAGTTTCCAGAGAATGTGTTTGATAAGGACTGGGCATCCTTGTGACCTTACTAAATACTCTTCTAGTGTGGGAATACATCTTACACACTGTGCTCAGTAAGAATAGTAACATTGCTAACTTTGTAACAGATAGCTAAAAACAGACTACTTCACACCTTGTGGAAATTATTCCAGTATCTAGTGGATGATGTGCGAAAAATGACGTGCGAGACCGGGGGTTTGATTTAAAAATGAAGGGGGATAAGAAGAGGGAGCTCAAATGATGACTCTTGGGTAATTAAAGCTGTTTAATCTGGCTCCTTTCTGACTCTAAAGTTACGCATGGAGGTTTACATTGCCACTCAGCCCATTAATGATGAATAATTGGATAGACAACTGAGGAGCTCACATCACCTTCTTTCCAGTTTGTTGATGGAAAAATAGCACTTCAGAGATTAAGTCAAGTAACTCAAAAAGTGTAGGAGATATCACTAAATAAAAATACCACAACAATGCCCTTCCACATTGTTGGGGTCTAGAAATGCCCCCCTTTCTTCTCCCCTCCCTTCCCATTTATTTGATGTTTTTAATGGACTGAAACACTGCAGAATCTGGTACAGAGGCCCAAATACTGTGTTAATGATGGCAACAGCATTATTAGTTTGTTAAGAAACTTCCTTGACCCCCAGTTTCTAAATCAAGTTGTGTAAACTCAGCTTTGTGACACATTAAAGACACTTTATGAAACAGTTAAGACCAGGTATATTGCTAATTTAACCTGTTACTGAAGATTACTTCGCAGACTTTCTCTGTAGGTGTAGTTCATTGTTAGACTGCAAAATTCACTTTGTAACAGGGCTTGGCAGTTGTGTAGTAAACAAAAATATATTGAAAGAGTACAATTTGTTCTTGGATTGATTAGCTAGCCAGCAAACCAGTTAACAGAGTTTTGAGTGAATCTGCTGTCTAAAATAGACTGGGACATCCAATCAATGCATCCATTTTAAAAAATTTGTCAATAGTGTGAAGTCTGACAAAATGCACTGGCATGACAATGGTGGTTGGTTGTGTTTTTGAGGAGTCTTGACCCAAATCTGTGTCTGTGTTTGATGTGTCAGTGAGCACCTGTGGTGACTCAATGATAATAGGCTTTGTAACAGAATTAGGACTCGTCTTGGGTTTTGACAAATCTCAGCCAAATTTTCAAATGGGGTCTGACTTTCGGAAATTCCTGCTTCACACTTTAGGGGTGAGAAGTCATTTGAAAATTCAGAATAAGCTTTGCCAGCTGGTGTATTTCAAAGCATAAAAGTACTCTGAGTTTACATGACATAAGCGTTGGAGGAAAAGAGCTGGATTCAGGTGTTTACAGTGTATTTGCACTGAAAACAGGGATATTCAGTGATACATCTGTTTTGCTTTTGTATCTGCGTGGCTCTCAAGCTACGCTGCTTTACTTGAGGATTTAGAAGCTCTTAATGTCACTGAAGAATTTTACATCCCAGATTTATTATTTGGTATTCTCAGTATGAAAATTTAAGAAATTTCTAATGTTTGCATCACTAAACAAGCTTTTATGGCAAGTTCCTATCCCGTAGCTGAATGGATAGCAAGACACTGTGCTTTGTCACAACTTTGAGAGGAAAGTGACATTAAAGTGTTAGAATTCAGATATTCTTATCCTAAATGATTCATATTCTAAAACTGCCACATATTTTCTAAAATACATAATCTCTCAAACATCCAAAAAATCTCATTTTTCAATCAAATGAACTATTTACCTTGGCTTTTCAGGGTTTTTTTAGTGCAGTTTTGCTTTTTTAAAAGATACAATTTATCAAAATGATTTGGTAAACAAACTAAAATGAACTGTAACTACTCTTCATTACCATACAATACCTTTCCAAATTTACCTCAGCTTCTCTGTAGATATAACTGCAAGATGCTCGTTCTGCTAGCAATGGGATTTTTAAAATATTGCTTGACACACTCCATGCTACGCAGATATAATTTTCAACTGGAGTCTGCAGTGTTCTGGGAATCCTTGCATAATCTGGAATGCGCTATAAATAGAACGTGCACTCAATGGAAGGAAAGCGTGACTTATTTTGTAACTATATGCTTGCCACAGATCCAGCTCCCTTCCAAAGTCAAATCGCGCTTGTCAGGGCTGCCAAGCTGTCGGTTAGGCAGAGAAAGAGAAAACTCTTGGGACGCGCAAGGTGACTTTTCAGACTAAGGGGAGTGGGGGAGGAAGGAGGTTTCCCTTCTGCTGAGTAACTGGTTTCAGTCCATTTACTCGGCAGTTTGCGTCTGCAGCTTGGGATACTCTCCCGCAGTGAGATCAGGCTGCCCGCGTGGGTCTGTGAGGTCCTGAGCCGTAGTGTCCATTGGGTCCCTGTGGGTACCAGCAGCAATAGCACTGAGAGGAGCTGGACCTTTGCAGCACACAGAGTAACAAGGACATCATATGTGAACAGTCGTACCTTCACCCTCCTTCTGTGCGCCATTCACAGCTGCCGATGTGGCAGGAGGGGTGGTTCGGTCCTCCACGGGAAGGAGCCATGGGGAGGCCACTGCAGCCCTCTTAGCCACCAGCTCCCAAGGGGAGGTGCAGCTCCGTTCCTCTCCAGGCTTCTCATCCCTGTCTTGCCAGACCTGGTGGCAGGAGCAGGGAGAGGACGCAGCAGCAATGTGAGAACCAGTGTCCGAGTCCAGGTTTCTGTCTGTTTGATTGCTTACTTGTTTACTTTTTTGGTGATGTGCCAATGTTTGAAGGGCCTTTGGAGGAAGAAGGTGGCTCCTTTTCGCTCCTTTGGATCTGTGATCTCATCATGTTCTGTGTCCTCCTTAGGTTGGTTCTTCTGAATTTTTCTGAATCCATGCAAACAACCTGCTTTTGCTGTCACCATGGAAAGCTCTGAAATACAAATATATTATGTGTCTTTCTGCTCACTCTGTCTGTGAAAGCTGATTCTTTCTTCTCATTCTCTTCTGTGAATGCTCCTCAGTCAGGACATCAAATAGTTGCAACATCTTCGTTCCCAATAAGCTGAAATGAAAAAAGCAGTCTTTCTTATTTAATTTCTCCCAAACTTCAATGTATCAAAAGAGCTAATTTTAAATATTGCTGACGTATAAATCAAACTGGACGATGATAGGGAGACAGACAAACAGAAACTCGTTCCCGTAGCCTGACTTTTGGAATGTGTCACTCAAATGGCTGAATTTTGAAACTAAGAAAAGAGCAGAAGGTGGTCATTTTGGGTTTCTGATATCCACTGCCTGAGGTAAAAGGTTTGTAGCTAAACCTTTACTACAAAGCAGCCCCTCTTGATGCCTGAAGAAGTGACGGTGGGATCACCACAGCAGAGGGAATCCTGGTGAGCCTGAAATCTGTGTGCTCCAGTGCATCCCTTTTCTTTCCTGCCAGGAAAATTTTGTGTGGCTGCACCACTTGTCTTAACTATTTCTATTTTTGATAGGCCTCTTGAGTTTACTGGCAGTTGGTATTACTGAAAGCAGACCTTATGCTACTGCACCCTATTCTTGGGTGCCGTTGGGCGCATGTCCAACTTGAGAGGGAACAGAAGACCTCTCCTGCCACACTGCTGGGGTGTGAGCTAGACTACAGTGCACGCTGGAAGAGCGTTATGAGATCCCTGTAAACTCCAAAGACACGTTTGGAAACAGTTCCCAGACACATGGTTGCAACTGGGAGCAACGTTGGTATTTTTCACAGCTCAGTGTTGCTTTGATCACATGCAAGGAGAATCAGCCACCGACTCCAAATGAGTCCTGTAAAAATCCCACCTCTAGCAGGAGAGCTTGTATGGGAAGCACAATTCTAAGCTCCTAGAAAAGAGTCATTAGAGTAAAAGAGATGCAAAAGTTTGCCTCTTAAGAGAGTAGGATTTACAATTTTTAAAAATAAACCAAAGAAATGCTTCACTACTTCGAAGGCTTGGGGGCCCCAGGAAACATTTGTAGAGCCATTATTAGCACTGGCCAAATGTGCTGAGCCCTGCAGTTTGAACTGTCAGCCTGTTCTTTAGATCTAGTCTGTTCAGGTCAGAAAACCCTGGCAATGCCGCATTACCCCAGTTTGTGGGAAGGCTACCCTGTTCATGATTCATTGGTATAATGCTTGGACTTTTATCCAAAGTAACAAGGAAGAAAAATGTGAGGTGTATTAAAACAGAATTTGTGGATCCAGATCAACTTGGAAAAGAGAAATACCTAAATTGCTGAGGGGCTCTAACATTTTCGGTTCCCTTGGCATTTCGGACACCTCATATACAGGCACAGCGCTTCATGCAGCGTATCTTCCCCGGTGAGCTCATGCACTTGCAGAAGTCTCACAGCCCCTTTGAGAGGGAGGAAAATATTTTCCACAGCCCAGAAAGGGCAGGACGAGGTACTGAGAAAGGAACTGCACTGGTCGTGTGCTGAATGTGTCTTAACAGCAAACCTCAGCTGCCCAGGCTTCCATTCTGCCTACAAGATGTATCTGAAACAAGATTGGAAAGGCTTGAGAGAGCTCCTGGCATACTGCCTGCCACGTTAAATCACACAGGGAAAATGAATTGCTGTGAGGCTGAGGAGGAAGAAATGTGACTATCATCTGCAGTTTGGGGCATTCAGGGGATTAGTAAAAACGTGCCATAAAGCTGGTAAACTCTGAGGAGGGATAATAGCAAAGTCTGTCTCAATTTATAAAAGTAAGTTACTAGGTAGGACACAAATGCTAAGTGTAAGAAGCATTTCTGAGGAGTCCAGTAAAACCAGCAGACAACAGGCACGCGCTTGTTTGAGACTTGCTAGTGTCAGGCACTATTCAGTGTTTATATCTAACCACACATTTTCTGGTGACTTTTAATCTGTTTTCCACAAATATCCAGGGAAGGTAAAAAAGTAAAAAGAGAACATGACCTGGATCCAGAAAATCTTCACCATGCCTTTCCACGTCACACACTGAAATTTTCCCTTCCATCTGTCTATTGTCAGTGCCTCTGGAAAACCCACAGACAGCAGAAGCACCTTCCACTCTGGAGGTCACTGTCTCTGGAATTTGTTAGACAAGATGGCAAAAATGCTGTCTTTTGAGGGCAGTGACTTCAGTCACAGGATATTCTCAGGCTAGGAAAGAAGCGAGGCTATCGATCCTCTCTCAGATTTGCCTTCTGAGAGAAGCAGGAATCAGATGAACTCCTAGGAGAACCCCACTGAACTCGGAGAAGCTATAATCACAGCAAATTTGGTCCACTGAGAATATAATCTCCATAATCAAATACCCGATAACCAACTAACTAAAATGGTGAGAACTACTCCCTTTGCCTTCTTCCTGCACTCTCTGCCCACACCTGTGCTTTTTCCTTCTCTTCACAGAAACCCTGTGGTTACTTATTTTCCGTTTATTTACTTAGAACTCCATGCTAAAGCAGATTCTTACTTTCTAATAATACAGAAGATTTATTCTTACAGGTTATTGGTGTAAACATTGCTAACTTCTGAAATGCAGTCCCAGGTTTATTCTGGGAAAGGACTTTCTCTCTCCTAAAAGCACATTTCTTCAACACTGTCATTTTCTTCATAGCTTAGCTTTTTATGAAGATGAGATTTATACTATCATATTATTAGCAATAACATAGTCCTATCTCCCTGAAAATGTTTTATACCCATGGGATAATTTTAGCCAAATTTGACAAAAAAATGTGGAAGTCTAATTCACAATGGAGTTTCAATAAAAGTGAAGGCTGTTCAGAAGAGAAGCTCTGTGCTTGTGCCAGCGCTGAGGGAAGCAGAGGTACGACCCGAGTGCCACATGCTCCATTTCGCAGAGGCCAGCTGGCCAATCTACAGGCGAGTGCTCTCCGAGGACGTTTTAGAACGCAGAGAGAGAGAAACTGTGCTAATACGATGATGTAGGAGAGCGTTTGTGGAGATGAAGAATACAGATGGATAGGAAGCAGGCCTCTCGCTATTTCCAGTGCTCACAGAAGAGCTTCTCTTCCAGCAGCAGAGTCTTTAGAAGTCTGAAGACCTGCAACGATGCTGGAACACTTCCCCTGTGTTACGCTTTGACTTTCAGCAATAAACAAATTTGGTCAAGCAATATAATGAAAAGTTGCTTTTGAAAATTTGACCCAGAAGTTTGTCCTTAGTAATTTCGGTTTTACATCAGCAAGGTGCATGCGTATATCCTGGAGTGCATACTAGCAGTAAACAATTGTGAAGTACCTTGCCAAATTTTATCCAAATACCATAAAAAGGCACATGTAATATTCTTCACTACAGAATAATTGATCTCCTGAATTACAATAATCTTGATTCAAGTAACTTTACAGTAACAGATTTTTAAGATCTTGGTAGAAAACCTGAAGTCCTTATGAACTCTATAAGGCTGTATCCTTGACAGAAGCCAATGTCTCGGCTTGACTTCCAGTATTGGAAGTGTGATTCCCAAAATAGCATATGGCTGACAACAGGCTGGTATCTAACTAGAACATACTCTTTTCCATTTTATCATGTATATGATTTTTCAAAGAAGGTCAGTGAGTTGCTGTAACCACAAAAGAGATTTCCTGCATGAAGCAGGAATGGGCACTAAAAATTCATTACTACTACAAGAGAACAGGGTTAACCAGGGTTATTGAAACTAAGTCTCTCTCTTTAATGTTATTATACCCAGCTTTGGACATTTTCATCACATTTATGGTACATTGAGTCTTTTTGTATTTTGCTGAGCGTATTCAGCAATGGTGACAGCGAAGATTATCTGTGTTCTTTATCGGTTCTGGCTGTGCTCAGGTTATAGTTCACTCAGGTTGTATTTGTAATGGGGCCCAAGGCAGAGTGATTTTCTTACTTCACTCGATGAGCCATGATTGCTAGGAAGCTATTGCTTTCTTCAGAATGATTCCTTGGCTAGTATTTACAAAGAAAGGCCAGATCCTTGATTAGTAGCCCAGTATTTCTGCCAGCTGCCTGTGCTTAGACCCATGATCAGATCATAAACAACCATTTTATCTGATTTTTCAGAAAAACAGCTTGGGGCTAACAGAAATCTCTGCTTGACACAAGAAGTCAAACACAAGATCCTATGCATTTTAACGGTCTCTTATTTGACTTTTAGATAATATGTTCTAATGTTATAATTTTGGAGGGAGTGTACGGAAAGCGGCTAGTGACATTAAACAGTGATATATGAAAGGTACCTGCGCACTGTCGCGTAGCAGAAGGCAGCTGTGAGTTAGGTAAGGCAAACTGTGAGTAGCAGGGTAGCGATCGCTTGCTTTTGCATTCATCTGACTTTTGGCTGGGGTGAGAGTCATAGGGCAGCTTAATGCACACGGAAAAAAGTTTTGTGATTGAGCTAATCAATTGCTTATAATTTCAAGATTGTGTATTACTGGGAAACATCAATATTTCAGTCCTACACAGAGAACAAAGCTCACCAAAATTTCGGTTACTCTTGTTAAGTGGCTTTAAAACAGACTTCAGTGAAATGCACTTTCAATAAATTCTCCTGAAATGAATAACATGCATCTCAATGAAGTAGAACTCGCTTCCTGAACTTTTCCTTATTTCTTCAGCTTCCCAAAAAATGGATCTTCTCTGGGCCAATATGTTTGTGGAATACTGAGGGAGGGGATCTCTCTTGACACCATGGTACGCACAGGCACCAAGTGTAGCCTCAGACACCCACTGCTTTCAATAGAATGGAAATTTTGCCCAGAGTATTTAGTGTGAAAATATAGATTAATAGGCTATTTATGAGGCTGTCAGATGTGATAAACCTACTATGAACATAGAAATAGACAATCTTACAATGAATAGGTTTCTGGTTTTCTGAAAGGTTCCTTTGAAAAAGTGACACTAGAGTTTACTTTGTCAAATCAGTGTTTCTTGATGTATAGAGTAGTTTTATATTGGAAATGAGAGAATTATTAAGTTATTACATGGTCCATTTATACATAGACACGTCACTGTGTTTACTGCAAATTCCTAACTGGTAGGAAAGACCAAAAGAAATAATTTCAGGTTGAATTCAAGAAGGTGTCTAAGACATAGAGGGTTTTTTTGAGGGATATTGTACTAGTATAAACCTTTTCAAATTTGGGTGGGTTTTTTTGTGGTGTTATTTAGAAGTGAAGTTTTCAAAGAAAGTTTTATGTAGCTGCAATGCTACTTTTATTTCTTCTGCATTATAAAAGGAGAAATTGCCATCTTTGACTTCAAGGAAAGGCTCTGCCACTTGAGGCTTGATCCATTTATGAGATTATTAATTCAAGGAGAATCTGTTTCAAGTAAACTCACTCGCAACATAAACATGTTGCAAGGTTTTCCTTCTCACCTAAATAACAAGGGATTATTGCTTTAAAACATTTATAATGCTTGCTTTTTGTGTCTGTTTAAACTCTACAATGTATTTATGTCCAAGTACCTTCACATATGGCTGTATTGAGTTTATGCGCACTTTGTGTCATTATGAAAGGTAATTTATGTTTTGTAAAATCAGTGTATTGGATAATTCTTATCCATCATCCTGAAATTAGATAAATAAAGGTTGTTACTGAAAGATAATAGATTTTAAATAAGGCCATTAGGAAGAGAATTTGTCTTTACCAGAACATTAAGTGTTAAGGAATGGTGGATGGGTGAAACTTAGTAGTTTATAACATCACTGAAATCAGATGCAAAAATTGTCTGGAGGGAGGTTGGAAATGGCTTTCAATGTTTCTTGTGAAAGCACAGAGATAATGCTCATTGACCATGGCAGATCTGTGCTGTTCTTTCCAGGGTGGCCCAACACCACCACCAAGACCAAACTTGCTGACCATGCCGGTGATCAGCCCACGAGCATGACTGCCAGACCCCCCCGAACCCCACGGAGACACTCCTTACTCTGTGTGCCAGCACCTTTGCCAGCCTGGGGGCTGCCTGCAGCCTGCCAGCCAGCCTGGCCTGGCAGCCGTTTGTGGCAGCGGGCACTGCAGGCAGCGGTCTGCAGGCAGCGGGCACTGCAGGCAGCCGTGTGCCAGCAGCGGGCACTGCAGGCAGCCGTGTGCCGGCAGCAGGCACTGCAGGCAGCGGGGTGCAGGAGCCACACCAGGCTCAGCACTGCCCTGCCGACAGCCGGTCAGTGTGGCGTGGACAGAACCTACAGCAGCAAGCAGTTATGGGTATGTACAAGAGTATCTCAATTAAAAAAAAAAAAAATTATTATGTGGATACAAATGGGCTTATCATTACTCCCAAAATGGAGACTTATTAGCAGCTTGAGACTAATGCATGCTAGAAAGTCATAGAAAATTGTTCTAGAAAGCCTCAGCTGGTCATCAGGTTCATCCCTCAGCCACACAGCAAGAAAACTATACTGTGCCTGTCCTCACCAGTGTCCTTAAAGACTTCCAGCACTGGAGACTAACGTCTTCCTCGGTCAACTGTTTTGGAGTTTCGCTGTTATCACTGGAAAGCTCTTCTAATGTATAACCTGAACTTTTTTTTTCTTGCCATTTCAGCTTTTGTTTCTTTTCCTGTACATCCTGGGTAGGATTTCACTGCTTTCCCAGTTTTCAATGCTTTAAGCAATACAATCCCGTTCTGTTCATTCTTGCACAGAAATTAAAAGATCCCTCATGTAGCCCTCTGAATTTGCTTAATCTCAGCAACAGCTTTCTTGAAGAATGGCCCCCAAAACTGGGGCCCAAAATATATTCCAGCCAAAGCTGCACCACTGCAAAGTAGAGTAAAAGGTCAGTTCACCTATGTCTTCTAGCCTACGCTTTCATTTAAACCTCTCCACATGCGATCTTCCACTTTTTGTGACTGCGTTAACAGTGTTGACTCACATTTAGCTTGTGAGTCACTGACACTCCCAGGTTCGGCATCAGTGTCACCTCATCATTTGTTCCCCGTCTTTTATTTTTGCAGTTGCCTATTTCTGTTTGGAACAGTACAGCACTTATTCCTATTGACCTGCGTTTCTTTTCAGACTACTTTCCAAATTTATACTATGCACTTGCAGCCTCTCCCAGCTCTGCAGTCTCGGTATGGTTTCCATAGAGTCCTGCACCCATCCTGCAGCTGCTTCACCTGGAGGACACAGACAGAGGTCTTTTCCAACCTATGATTGTATGATTCTATGATTGTATGATTCTATGACACTTGCTGTGTATGTGGTGTGAGACAACAGCCAAAGCTTTGCTGGAGCCGAAATGTGTGACTCCTGCTGCTTCTTCTCCGTTCGCAGGGCCGGTTACCTTTGACCGTAGGAAATGATATTGTCGTGACAGGATTTGTCCTCAATAAATCTATAATGTCTGTGAATCTTTGGGTTTTCCCATGCACTTATAGGTAACATGTTTCTGTTCTCTATATTATAAAAATAAAAAAGGTAGAAATATTTCAGTATTGTTCCAGGAATTTTAATTAAGAGGTGTGATTTATAATTCCCCAGCTGCTAACTGCTTCACTTTTTCTTAGAATAGGGCCTACGTTTCTTTTTTCACCTGGTACCCTTGTGTACAGTTTTTAAAGAGAACTATTATGAGTTGTGGAACTGCTTCAGTTACTTCTTTAAATATACGAGGATGACAACATTCACCAGGCCCACCTGATATGAAAACTCCCTAATCTGTATTTTTCCTCTCCTAGGTTAAGATCTTATCCTTCCCTCATTGGTACTAATCATGTTAGGCCCATGCTATTGCAACTGATCTTTTTTAAGAGGGTGATGAAAAAAGGTAGTAAACACTTGAATTTCTTCCAGAGCTGCCATTCGTTGATCTGTTCCAAGTAAGGTAGTGAGACTTTCCTTAGATTTTTTTTTACAAGCAGTGTGGTTATACTACTGCACACTGCTATAAAGGACAGATCCTATTCCAGGACATTCTGCTCTGGAAAATGTTTTTACTGCTCAGTTTGGCTGCTGTTTTTCAGATTTCTTACAATGGAGATATACAGAGCATTTCCTTTGTCTCACAGAGTCTGAAGAAATAACATTTTGAAAATCTATTTGGCCCATTCTAAAAAAAATCTTTGTCTTGCTGAGAACATCATTCAATAGGTATAATTTATAAAATTTTGGAAAAGTGGCTTTACTTTAAGCTACATACACTTATTTTTACGGTCTTCAGGTTACAGACAAACATTTTCCAGAGAAAATAAGCAATCAGAAATTAGGAGATTATCTTTACAGAGATCATGAATTCAATCAAAGGATTGCTCACAAGAACACAGATGCTCAAGTAAGAGTCACGTGAAGGATAGAAATGTGCTCATCACTAGGCTGATGGCATCTTTAATTGCTGTCCTTACTTACAAGCAAAATTGAATCAGTGGAAAGGATTACAATTCAGTTTGGTTTATAGTGTGAACAAATCCTGATCATATTTTAGCTATTTTAAACAAGTTCCTAGGAGAATATATCCTATATTCTCTATATCCTGGGAGATATATCCTATATTGTCCTATGTATTGCAGAACATAAACTGCAATGCTAGTCCGTCTTGGGCAGGGAATGACTCATTTGGATCCGTGTCCCTTGACTTTTACCTGTGTGTAGCATTATGGGTTTAGTAGATGAGTGCTCAAAGAAATGTTAGCTTTGCTCTGACAACTCCCTTTCTGTCTGGCATCTACCAACCAGTAACAGGAGAAATGGTGGGGTTGTAACACAACTTGAGACACTGCTTATTTCTACAGAGTCTTATCCAGCTCATTATGAATGCTTAGGCAAACATGTGAGCACGTTATCAAATGATAATACTTTATCCAATATTCTGCAAGAGCTTCAAGCTGTGTGGAATTACGACTGGTCTTCAAGGGTGGATTCGGTAACTGATCTATTCCTAAAGTTTAGGCACTTGATCTCAGGAGCAGACTTCATAAGCCAGTGCTACAAGAGAATTTGGAAGAGCAAGCGACAGGGATCTGCGGAGTTGCATGCTGAGCAGGAGGAGGCTGTGTGCTGTTTTCTAGGGAAGCAGCGAAGACAAGCTGGGTGTTGCAAACAATTTTCTTCTCTGCAGTCAGGGCGGATCTCCTGTTCATTCAGATTCAGCAGCTCTGATTCCTCTTCTGATTGATACCACTTCTGCCCGTTCTCTCACAGAACAGAGCAGGGTTTCCTTTTTTATCTTCAGAAGTCCCTTGAGGAAATGTATTGATGGTATCTCCTTTTGCGGTAAAGGCAGTTGCTCGGGAAGCAGGTATGGAAATCTGTGTTATTCATCGTTTTTGCTTAAAATATGTCAGAGTGAAGGAGATCAAGACTGTTTTCAATATTTCCTCCTCTACAGAGTTGCTCTATCTTTATGCCCCTATCAGAAAAGCAGGCCAAATTATAACTAAAAATGTCAGGCATCTCCAGATGGTTAAAAAAAATCCAAAATCACTGTTTTGGTGCTGGATTTCAAATTAAGCCCAGGTTTTATTTTAGGTACAAAAGGCCTGGATCCTCAGAGATTTATCTTCCTAAAACCCATTTGACTTCTGTGGGAGTTTAATGAGAGTTAAGTGTCAATGTACTCTCATAAATCTTTGATTCGCTGTTGCCCTCAGTTTCGAGCAAAAGACTTGGCATTTTGGAAGATCACTCCTGGAGTGGCAAGGCAGGGAAGGAAGTACGTGTTTCGCCCTCCGTATTTGATTGCCCATTACAATTTTTCTTCAATTGTACGAGTTACATGTTCTTCAGTTGTATAGAATCGTCAAATGGTTTGGGAGAGCTATGAGAACACCGTGCATCTGGAGCTTGGCTGTTTCAATGTACCCTGGATTAGCCTAGGCTACTTGTTCCCTTCTGAGTTGTTTATGTGCTGTTCCCTTGTCTTTGCTGTCGGGCAAATTCTAAAAATAAGAATTTGCTTATCTAATTTGTATGGATCTTCACAGTGTATGTGATTTCACTGTCTCCTTTCCCCTCGGGCACTGGACAGATTTTCCAGACCTTATGACTATGGACTATGCATTCATTGCTGTCATAAGTCAGAGGATTTTTCCTTTCAGTAATGACAGGTCGAATTAAGACACCCAAATTTTACCATAGGGAATAGTTAGAGATTACGGTTTCTGTTTGTTCTGACTGGGCTCTGGACCTACTAGCTCTGATCTGATTATATTTATTTCCAGTCCTGGAAATCTAATTAACGCCTTGTAAAATTGTTTACTGTAAGCATGCCTAAAAATGTGCTGATACCCATGAACTGATTTTTTGTTTTCCTTTAGATTAGCCGAGTAAATTGTATTTGGTGTCAGATTAATAAATTGTATGACAGGAGAAGAATCAGGGTAAGCTTCCCTTTGTTGTCAGCCCCGATGCTAAAAGCTTTGCTAGAGATGCCATCTTGGAGAAAGAGCAGGTTGTTCTGCCTTTGAGCCAGTCCTATCACTGCCCGTTCTACCAAAAGAGCTTCGTGTAAGTTCCTGCTTGTCAGCTGCAACATGGTTTTTGGAAAAAGGAACCACAGTACAAAGGTCACCAAATGGGCTTTTTCTGGTATGGTTTGGATTTAATCAGAATAGGCACGTATTTCCATTAACTCTATCGTGAATTAGTAGAAAGCTCTGAAACGTAACCTGCGGAAGGCAGTCTCAAACACAGAGACGGTTGTTTAAAGTTATGCAGACACAGTCCTTTATGTACACTTACACATACTCAAAATATGCAGCCAGTTTAACTGCTGTTTTAAAAGGTTTAATACAAAATACTTTTCACAGCAGGAAGTACGATAGTCAATGCTGGTGTTCACAGTACTGAGTACAGGTCTCAGGACTATCTTATCTGTGTATCTTCTCTTACAGACTTGGATCAGTAAAACAAGTTACGTACCCAGATGGTAGGGAGGACTAAAAATATACTTTCTCTTCTTTTCCTATGCATTGTTCTTTTTTTTTGAGTTGAACTGAGAAAATAATATTGAAAAACAACAGAGCAGTAGGTTATGGTTTGACAGTTTGAAACTTCTTTGTGTCCTGGCTTCAGCTGCAGAGCAGTTTCATCACCGAGCTGCTCAGCACGTGTGGAGTCACCAAATGCAGCAAAGCAGAGCAAAGCGAGCGATCAGGCGGCAGCGCTGGCCTGCCAGGGCCACAGCCCTGTGGTGGGCAGGGGGACTGGAACCTTCGTCAAGGCCAGAGAAGAGAAAGGAATTCCTGGTGAACGTAATAAAATCAGCTGGGCAACCAGTCAAAAACAGAAGATATGGGCTACACAAGAAAAATTAATAACCTGTGACATGGAGGGGAAGATACTCAGGGCTGAGGGAAGAAGAGGCAAGATCCTGGAGGACCCTAACATAAGCCCAAAGAGCATGCAACAATCAGTGATAGTGCAGGTATTCTGGGCTGTTTTAGAACTGTATTGTGACGTGACGGAACAGGCACATGTGTGGACCTGTTTACTTCCATGATGATGTCCTCTCGTGGTTGGAATTTTGCCTGTGGAGGAGCAGAACTGACACTACATTTGAATAACAAGCTTTTGCCCAGCAAATGCCCTGGAGATGTCACGAACACCTCCACATAGACATATCTGGAGCCTACCTGGGCCAAAAGCTGTTTAAGAGCATAGGATTTAAACACAGGGGAACTCAGATCAGCACCCAGTTTACTGACCAGCTGGCAAAACTTTTAGTTTGAGAGTAGATCTTTAACCAGATTCTGACCGCAGTTGCACCAGCATGAATACAAATTAATTTCCAAGATTCTGTCTGAATTTGTCCAGTAAATTCATTGTCCCTGAAAACAGAACCTGGTCCTCCCTGTGCAATCTCAGTTTTATCCTAGGATAGGTCAGATTCCTTGAGGGAGTAATGAAACATCTAAGACATCTGGCAAATCTCCCCTCTGACAATGATAAAATAGGTCAGTGTAGGTTAGGGTTGCTTTTGAATCCATGAGTCAGAAGACCCGGGAGTCTTTTCTAATACAGGAGACTAAATCCTAGGGACAGTCAGATCAGTTGTTACAGGGAAGATGCAGAGAGATATGAGGGTGCTCTAAAAAAAGAAATACAAAAGATTTTAAGGCTGCAAAACCAGACAAGAGGAAATGGATTAAATACTTCTAAGTAATTCAATACAGTGTTGGCTGCTATTTACAAGTGCTTGAAATACAGTACAATTCTGAGGAAACAATATAGTGTATATGTTAGCATAGTATACAACACACTAGCTTACACACTTCTGGACTCATTAGTGAACTAAAATGTAGGAATAACCAAAGAAAAGTTAAAAAAGGAAGGAAGAAGAGAAAGTAATTTTTTAAGGTTAAAACTAAGAATCATGTCCTGACAGTAATATTTGGAGTTGTTTGCAAGCAGATATGGCTTGTAGTTTTTAAAACAAGATAGACGAAGCACTATTCTTAACAACATGAGTTTTTATCTTTAGATAGATAATTAAATTATGGTTCCAGCAAAATTAGTGGCAACTTTTGAGGTCATCTGAAACTACCCATCTCTGGCAAGCATAACTTCTGAAGGTACATATGTCTAAAGGAAGTGTATAGCCTATTTGCATGGCAGATCCAGATATTTTTAAAAATCTGTTTAATGAAAAAGTACAAGAAAAATAACGAGGAGCTGGAATTAGGTCAAGGCGTACAACAGAATATTTAATTTGGCTTCAACGAAGGGGCCTGGGTTTATCATTTGTTGTTAATCTAGGCACTCTGCTTGTCCTCATTTATCTTCCCTTCAGAGCTACTGAGTAGTTTCAGAAGTACATTTCAGCACATTGTGGAAACAGTCTATGCTCACAGCTAGTAATGAAGAAAGTGTAATTAATTGCTGTTATGTAATGGCACTTGGTGAATTAATGCGGGCTGCTACAGAGTAAATAAAAGCTAGTGCTATTTCTGGAATACCGCTTAGAAACATCTTGACCAAAGACCTGGAGCATCCAAACATTTGACTGATTTTTTTTTACACAGCAAACACTGACATCAATGGCTGTTGGTTAAAGGTGTTGGAAGGAGGACTTGAGAGATTAAGAGCTCCTGTATCGCTGCTGAGTAAGGGCAGCACAGCCTGCGTGCTGTACCCAGCTGCCCCATCCCAGTCCTGCAGCTCCTGAGCTCCTGTCGTCTCTGCTAAGCTGCCAGGGGCGTTCTGTTAATTCCTCCGGCTCCTGGGGACGAAATGACATGGTCTGAAACACGGCCACCCAGTCCACTGCATGGGGAAGCATGAAGCATAGAATGCTACTGTCCACTGAGGTGCATTCCCAGCCAGAGCCACAAAGCCCTTGTGTGTGTGTATTAGGAATCATTTTTGAAGTTAAAACCTAGGATTTTTTAATGTGTACTCCTTTCTTCCACCGTATGGAAAGTTTAACCATAGCTACCGTCCATAAGTCCACGAAGTCTGTAAGGGCCTTGCAAGGACTGCCGAACAACCGCAAGCAGACACACACTACAGCATTTCTCATGCGAGGCCTGAGACCCACCCGGACACGCGGCGTTGGCAGAAAAACTGTGATATCTGTGCTAGGTAAAGGAGGCTGCTCAGGGAGTCTTCACTTCGAGAGGAGCTGCGGGCTGGATGGGGTCAGGAGGGCTGCCGGGCTACCCTGGGACTCGGAGGGGGGACTCCCACCTCCGTGGGGGAACTCAGAGCCGGCAGGTGGAAAAGCTGAGGCACAAATTGCGGGCGGCTTAACCGGCTCCTGTCACACCCCATGGAGAGCTGATCCTATGCTAGCAGAGCCTGACGACATTAGCCAGCCCTTGCTTGTTATCGTTCCCATCTTCGTCCTAAAATCTAAATGAAAATTAATCTTTTTATTTTTGTAAATGGGTCAACAAAACAATATCTCTCTATCCTAATGACGAAGAGATGCGGGTAACCTCTTTGCCTTGATCTGGGAAGTTTTAAAGTAGATTAAAATATATGTTGGTAATACTGCACATGTGCATCACAAACTAAATAGATGAAGGTATTCTGAGGGGATGGCCTTTTTTTTTTAATTAAGACTCATATAACAATTCCAATATCCTACCTTTAAATTTTTCATCTGCCCATTTACATTGATTTTTAAATTCCTTCTTCCATTCCCATTTGAATAACAAATCACAAATAACAAATTTAAACTGCTATTTATAAAACTCATTGGGTGAGTTGGGGGTTTTGCTGATTACGATTTAAAGCCTACTCAGTTTCGAACCCTCATGTTTAGCCAGTAATTGTTTCTTTCCTGTTAATCCTACTGTGAACAGAAAACCAACTGCATTGATAAGAAAAGCAGCAGGGTAAATCTGATTTTACACTGGGGATCCGCTAACCTGTAATTTGATGTCTGATTATTTGCTTTTGACTGCTTACTCTTTTACAGCTAGTATTTCCTTCCCTTCGGGACTTTTAGATTGAAGCTGCTCACCAGAGATCCCATGGAATAGCTTACAAAGCCTTAATAACTGAGTATTAACTGGCGTCGCAAGTCAGCCACTGTGGTACCGGCAGCTGTCCCGGGCTCGACACCGCTGAGGGGACGGCCACGCGCGATCAGTCTGGATGGAGGCACGGCCACCGCCGCCCGGCCATGGGTCTCTTTCCCCGTCTCTGTGCCCTGGAGGGAGAGGGGATAAAGGGTGCCCAAGCGGCATCAGTGGGGAGGAAGATGGCTGTCTCCTCTCCCTGCCCCGCACCCTGCCTGTGGCTGCGCAGGGCTCACTGCAGCTGGCGAGGTGAGGTGGCCCGGCGAGGCGGCCATTTTCCCCACCAGTGCCCAGCTATGGGGTGACTGATGCCACGATCTCCGACCACTCTCTCCCAGCTGGAGCAGGCAGCCATGTTCCCCTCTGCACTCTGCTCTGGGACAGCCGGAGCCTGGGACCACGGCTGGCCGGCCAGCTGCCCCGAGGCCCTAATAGCCATGACCAGCCTCACCTGGGGCACCCCCCACACCCTGCCCACAGGCCCTGCAGCCCCATTTAAGCTGAGGTGAGGGCTGCTAACTCTCCTGAGCTGTGAGGTGCTAGTGGTGTTCTCCAGTTCAGCCATGGTTGTGCCTGCCATGAGCCTGTTTGTCTGCACCCTCGTCTGCGGGCTGGCTGCCGTGGCCTCGGACCTCTCTTCTGGCTGCCCATCTGCACCTAGCTCTGGAGAGGCTGTGACCACTGATGGTGAGGCAGCCCTTTGGGCACTGCCAGGCCAACTGGCCCCACAGGCTGAGGAGGACATGGAGGTGCCCGGCCTCAGGCAGCTCTGCTGACAGCCCAGCACCCCTCAGGGGCACCCAGTATGTCAAGGTAGTAGGTCGATGCATAACTTTGACACCCGGGTCTTAAAATCCCACCTTGCCACAGGCTGGCTTCTGCCGTTTGCTCTAGTTTTCCCTCTGGAGGAGGCTATTTGTGTGTAGCGATGTTGCTGCGACACAGGAATGCTGCCTGCGTGGAAAGGGTGGAGGGAATCAAAGGGCAAGGTTTGAACCAGCCTCGCCTATGGTAGTCATCTTGCCTCTGGTTTTCTGTAGTTCGGGTGCCCTTTCTGTGCATGACAGGGAAGGGAATTTTACCGTTACCTTTTTAATGCCTTCCCAGTTTAGCTTTCTTTTTAAAATGTGTGCTCTATGGGTACTTGGCCAAAGGACAGGATAAAGTGAAGGCAGAAGGGCAGTTTTTCCTAATCGGAGTTTGCTGAGAGTATCATCTGTGAGGTTGCTTTTTTTATTACAAAACAAAGAGTCTGTTCAAGCTAGTTGATCACCCGGTTGTAGAGACAGGCATCAATTGCTGCCTGCAAGAACAGGTGCAGGCTTTTCCTTAATCTTTGAGGATTTTTCCAAAATGTGAATGCATAAGTGAATTCAGCTTTCAGTTCCTGTAGCAGTGGTGCTAGGACTTGTATGTAAACATTCGAAAGCACAAAATGTAGAGACTTTGGTGGCTTTTTTGTATTCAACTGTCGTATAGATCATATGCAAAGATATCAGTGATCTATCTTACAGATTGCTTGTATGGGCAGTTCTTGTGGTCATGAGAAGATTTTGCTTCAATAACCGTAGTAATTCTGCCCTTCCTCTAGTGCTTTGCATGCAGAATTTGTACAATTATTGTTCCTCCAAGGCATTTGGAGTATTCCCCATAGCAGTGTTTGTGTCTTGTGGCTTCCCCAGATGAACTGCAAACTAAAAACTCAGTGGCTTGAACAAAGGAGAGGACCGATTTTACCCGTTAGGTTTATAATTGTGAAATTAATAATTTGCCTGAGGGTGTGTTACAAAATCTTTTGGTGTTTTTTCCAATAGACTTTGTTCTATTGAGGATGTGCTGTTTTTGAGAATGTAAGGGGAGGGGTCAGTCTTTATTCCTATGCTGTGTCCATTCATATTGCACCAATTAGGACCCCAGATATGACCCAGGATTCCCATTGTGCCATGTACAGAATGAAAACGCACTCCCGGCCTTGAAGTACATGGCATCTTACTGACCTTGCTGTTTCACTTTACTGTATTCGTTCTTATTACTATTTTTGTATATTCTTATTCTTTCTACTTCTGCTTTCGTTACTAAATATGGGCTTTTTTACTAATCTTTTTATGCAAGGACTCCTGAGCTTGAATCCCATGTGTGAGATGCACTCAGTGCAGGCAGAGCTACTGACTCACTCATCGTGCTTTATCTAGGGAAATGTTTCATCTTTTAAAACCTGTTAATTGTCACCACCTTGTGTGGACAGTAGTGAAGGAGTCCTTTGGAATACACTGTGACCATCTAAAAACCCTTACACATTTATTTTTATTGTTATTTTATGATGGATTGTTTCCCTGCTCTAGTTCACCACCCATTTGGCACATCAGTTGTGCTGGCACAGTGGAAGGAGCAATGTGGATGCAGCTGAGAACAGGGACTGTTTCAGTTGGCAGTATTTGCAAGAAGCTAGCATGAGAATCCCAATTCGAGTATGTGGGCCCGATCTGGATGCTTGAAAGAGTTGGCTCTGCCTACTGTAAGGCAAGTAGGTGATGGGAAGCAGTTAAAAGGTGGGATGGCTGACTGTCAGAGAGACTGTCAGGCCTCAGGAAAAAGAGAAAGTTCGAGTCTAGGTGGAAAAGATCCTGTCCCTAAAGCAGACCGACAAATACTGTTGTTGCTAATCTTGTTTGCTGCTTCTCTGTGAATGCTTGCTCTGCACAAGAAAAGAGCGATGTTTGCAAGATCTGTTCTTTCAGTGACAATGCAATTTTATTGAAATCTAAAATGACTGTGAAACTACAGCTTTAGGATGCACATCATGAACCTGAAATCAATAGTGAATGCTCTTTGTCTTCAGACAAACCAGGTATGTGCAAAACGTTCTCTTTCCCAGGCACAAGATATGCAGAAAGATGGTAATAAAGGTACCTTGCACTTGAAAGACAATATTAGACTGAGTGAGAAATAATGCAGATCATCTAAAAAAACCAAGAGAAACAAGTAGTACCATTCTTACCGGAAGACATTGATGTGACTTGGTTGTCTAAGGATTTGTTTCCTATGGGTGATGGACTGTAAGTGAATTATAGAAGGCTGAAACTTGATATGAATCCCTATCATCACAAGGCAGGGGAATGACACAGGAAGAACTGAATGTGCACTTAGGAAAGCTGCAGCTGGAGTGTGTACTTACTAGACATCAGAAAATCTGCACATGAGAAATCTACACTAGGGATTATTTGGTGCTGAAAAAAGTGAGTTCTAACTGATGTCTCCTGTGATTATAGTTGCTCATAAATCTCTGCTCCATAGGGTTCTTTTGTATCTAAAAAAGAATGGTGGTCATATTCTGTCCTTTCTCTACTCTTCTGCTATCTAGTTTCATAAAACCTGCAGGCCATGTGCTGAATTGCAGTTGGAGAGACCAGAAAGGCTTCATTTTATGAACACAAAGCCTCAGTTCCCCAAGGCCCTTCCCTTGTTTGCTAGGGTTCTCTGCCACCCTCCACTAGCTTCTCACTGCGGTACGCTCAGCTGCCCCGTGTTCTCCGCCTCTCTTTCTCTGGCTGGCTGAGTTGCACGCAGTATGTACTGTAGCTGAGCTGAAGCTATATACACCGTGACCGAACAGTCTACTGTCCAGGGATTGCATGGCTTTTATTCTGTTGGACACAGGCCTCATAAATTTAACTTCTCCATAGTACTACATTTCTCTAACTGTCCTGCAAATTATGTGAAATTGTCCACTAGATTAAAAAAATTTGTTTTGAGACTGGCATGCACAAGTGATTATACGCAAATATGTGAGTGCATAGATGCATGAACTTCAGTTCTTCAAGAAACCAGTTTATAGTGACTTCAAAGAAGCTGTTCCATTTCACCCAAGAGTGAGATCTGATGTTATGCAGTGGTTCTACAGTGTAAGTTACACCTTCAATCTTTAGCCTGTTTCTGAAGCCTCAACGCTTAATACCCAAACTCACTGGTACAGGGTAACCTCAGACCCAGGTCCTCAATCTCTTTCTTACTGTGGCTTCCACTGTTTGAAGCCCTCCTGGCAGTGTTATGGCTCACATGAACAACTGGGTAACAGCAGCTTGACAGCTACCACACTCCACACTCCAGCAGTGGCAGTGGTCTTTGTGCATGCGGTTTCCCTGCAGCGAGTGGGAGGCAAAGCGAATTACCTTATGGTTTGTTCAAGTGGTGGAACAAGCGTCCCATGTGCTTTTGGTAAAGAAATCATAGAGGCTGGAAAAGACCCTTAAGATTATAGAGTCCAACATTTATTAAGTCTTGTGAATTTCTTGGTGTTAGAGAATATTCTTCAGGGATATTTCTACATGCAGCCCTATACTTCTTCTAGGCTATTTGGCTCAATGAACCTATGATTTGACCTAACATGGCTGTTCTTTTCCTTCTTTACTATTCTTTTACTTCTTTTTCTGTTCTTTTCCCCACCTGCATCTTGGGGGGAAGCAAGATGGGATGTTACAACTGTATAAGTTTTTACTAAACAATTCAGAGAGAAAATACATTCTCACAAGATGTATAAAATCTGTAGCTTTCAAGGAAATAATGACATTTCAACAAAAATATTAGTGCATGTGTATGTAGAATAGATGCATGAGTTGGATAGCAGTCTAATTGCTGTATTTACTTTATTAGCAGTCTGTATGGCTACACACCTCTTTAGGACAACCGTGCATTTTAGTGACTGAAATATGTAATTAGTGGTGTTTCTAGAGCTGGAAGGAACTCTACAGCAATCTTGAAAAATGAGGAGAAAATTTTCAGGAAAACATTTTACCTCTTGAAATGGGTACTTCAGGACAATATTTCTCTTGTTTCACCTAATTGATTACAAGAATTGTATAGCACTTCTATTTAAAATTGCTGCCTTTTACTTGCGTGTGATGCTACATATGAAATCCTGAACATTTTCTGTTATATACAAACAAGAAGAAAATTGCCCAGGACTAAAACCTTATTTTACCATTACTACACTAACCTTTCCTGCTAAGTACTAGTATTAGAAGTAGTAGAAATATTTTTATATTAGTTTCATATGTAAATGCCTCAGTTGAGGTTGTAAGCTTTGTTGGGTTCCCAACTGCACAAAAAAAGAGGAATTTTTGATCTAAATAGGTGATAATCCAAAAGATTGGGGTACACTTAAATGAAAAGTCAGATTATTTAAACTCAGCAGTGATATGTTTGTCAGAGGAGTTGAGAATGCATTTTCTTATCACAGATTTCTACTTGAGTGTAGTTACTAGGCTAAGTAGTCATATCTTTGTGAAATGGGAACTTGAATATGTATATTTTTATAGGTACATAAGAAATGAAAATGTGTATCCTTGTCTATACCCAGGAATATATTATAGCTCTGTAAATCGGATACTAACGGATCATTACTGGTTTACTGAGCAGATTAGACTAACAGGTCTTTGTCAATATAGATGCATTTTCGCATAGAATCAGAGAATGGGTTGGGTTGGAAGGGACCTTAAAGACCAGCTAGTTCCAAGTGTCCTGCCTTGGGCAGGGACACCTTTCACTAGACCAGCATTGATTGAAAAGATCAAGATGGTGCTTACAAACCCCTGTTTCAGTTCCAGAGCAAACATTTGCCTTATTTAAGGTGTTGCTCCATTCTGGGGATGGAAAAAAGTTTAAAAATATACTTCATGTTTACATTCTTTGTACACTAGTGGCTCTCTTCTCATTTTTGGTTCGTTTATTTAATCATTCATTGCTCATTTTTAAGCTGCTTTTGGACTGGAAACTTGTCTGATTTGGCCCCTTTTTAGCTGGTGTTATTTCTAGGTCTGAGTAAATATTGCACATTTCCATCATGAAAGCAAAAATTATGTATAGGAGATTGAGAGGACTTGTCAAAATCATTAGCATGTCACTATAAACATCTGACATTCAAACCGTCAGGCTATAGATTTTAAGAAATGCAATTTCAGCTCCCCTAGCTGCTTGAGTGTTACGGTAATTCTGGCAGAATATGCTTTCTGGCCTGCTAAAAATAGGAAGTTCATCTTAATGACTTCAGTAGAATGCTAATGTCCTGGAGACACATTGATAAAGCAGTTTAGGCAACTCTTGTTACATCTGAATAAACAACACCTGGCTGCCCAAAGCAAATGTCATAGGACTGAGTGTGCTTTACTGAAATCTAGAGCCATGAAAATCTCTATCATTAGATAATATCATCTTTGTTTCATCAGATTCATCAGCTGAGGACCTGTGTTACAGTCTGTTACATTTTGTGTAGAAAGGACCTTGTTGTGGAAATGACAAAGACCTAACTTGCTTCTTACCTGCCACTAATCTCTTATTTGCCACTTGGTCTTTTTTGATCTTTCATGACAAATTGGAGATTGTTGCAAGCTGTGCAACTGAATAGTAAAGGCTAAATTTTTTACTGTCAGTTTGACAGCTAAATACACTCATATCCTTGCAAGGAAAGAAGTCCTTGCAAGACTGCAAGGAACAATGGACCCAAACAACTCCTGAGGATACTTTTGAAACGACATTAAATTCTCTTAGATTCTATCTAAACAAAATAGTATTCTTCAAAGAGCTCAGTTTAAAATGTTCCAAATACAACAAGAGATTTGGTTCATTTGCAGGTATTACCATTGTAAGAAAATAAATACTTATAAGAAAAAGGGAATCTCTGAATATGTGTTAGGGGAAGTTTTATCCAACTGCACCAAAAACTGTTCATTAAACACATTAGTGATAATTTTGCTGGGAAATACATAATTTTCCTGGAATAAATTTAAAAATAAACTTTGTAAGGAAGCTAATCAGATGGACTAATTGCCTGACATGTAGCGTATTCAGAATCATGAAAAGACATAAATGATAGGCTGTCCTTTCAAAGGGTAAGGAACCGTGGATAAGGAGGGGGAGCGTCCCTCTTGTTCTGAATGCTCTGTATTTAATTGAAACTTGGTCCTTTTCTCAGTAAGCAAAATGCAAGTTTCATCAGTTTACTCTTCAAGCTTGTGTCTGCTGTGCAGACCCTTTTTATTCAAGGTTTTAGTTCCTTCTGTCCTAAAATAGCTAGTTAGATGAACTTACAGGAGTTCCTGTGTATTAACTCATTTTAGCTCCTCCTTTGTTGCTTTATTTGTCTGGAAACCTGTTGGGACAGAGCAGTCCTGAAAGCTTCCACAGGTTCATAAAATTGTCTCCCACAATATTTCTACCTGATTACAGTAATTTTTTTTTCTGGATGGGCTTTTTTTTTGTTCCCAAAATGACTGAAAAAGTGTTCTTTTCACTTTAGATGGGTTTTTTTCATTTTGAGTTTAATTTCTATGCAGGGTTCAGTACCAAGCTTAAACAGAACATGCAGTACTGCGTGCCCCTGGGTGCACTTAGACTGTCTCCCTGCCCTATCAGCTGCTGTCTTTCAGCTATATTTCCAGTTAAGAGTTACAATAAATAGGGGCAAACATACAAGTGTTGGATTTAATTATTTTACAAGTTCAAAACTGTGAAACCAGGCTCGCTTATAAGAAAGCTTCCCTTCTCTCATTACAAAACAAGGGGAATTCCCTCATTCAAAATTCCCTTCCTTGTGACAGAAGTACAAACACACTCCTCTAAACGGCTCAGGAAGGGTATTTATTTTCTATGAATTATAAATCAGAAGTCTAAATTGGCAGAAGCAGCCTCAGCTGACTGGCTGTATTTCAGTTTCCAAAGAGGATCCTTCAAATAGCAACCCAGTGAAAAGGGGCTGAAGTTTCATTCCACTAGTCTTAAGTGCCACTGTAAGCATAGGCTTCATTTATTTAAAGTAACTTCCATCGGGCAGTAAAACTAACTTTTCTGCTGAAAATGTATAGATTGCAGTTTTACAGAAAGCTGTTGACCATGTTCACCTTTGGTGTTAGCTAATGAGAAGATGCTTACTATTACCATGGGGGAAAACAAATTTCGGTGTTTGAATTCCTGCTGCTTGACTCAAGATGAGTTCTCACTGTTCACTTGCCTCTTGTATTGTGAGTATCCAGTTGCTGGCTCTGGCACAGAAAAAACTTCACTCTAAATATTCATGCAAAATATTTCCTACCTTGGACTAGTAAGGTAGTGTGTCCTTATTTGATTAAGAAAGTTGTGAGTACCAGGTGACAAAGCAGTATATTTTTAGCGGATACAAGAGGAAGTGATGGACAGGTACAGAATACAACCAAACAAAACTATTCATGGTTTTTCGAAGTGGAAAGGAATAGGAAAACTGGCATGTAAACCAGTTCACCTCTTCCATTCACAATAGGACATGTATGAGACTCTCTAGTTATTACTCTTCAAGGACGAGTGGTAATTCTTGCTGGTTTGTGAAACTCTCCCTTTTGAAAAGCCTGATTCCTGTATGTGTCACTGAAAAACTGACCTCCCATGAACTGAAGCTAGTTTAAAGGCACTTGCTAGAGCTGTTTCAGAAATAGGTATGCTTACCTTTCCCACCAAAACATAAGTTTTCCTTGGACACAGAGATGGCTAGGATCTCTGGCATCTGCCATGTGAATAACACCAAAGTCACATTTTGTTGAAAGCACTTACGTGATTAAGGAGGAGAATCTCCTTTCTGCTAACTTAAGTGTATAGGGTACAGTTAAACCATTGCAAAGTGATTGATTTGGTTTGTCCTGAGCAGTGACCGTCCATCAGCTGATGTGCACCCTGACTGCCCCAAACTACCCTACTGCAAAGTAGAATGGCTAGTTTATCCTTGCCTGCTTTACTTTGCACTTAGGAGAGATGAAGTATTTGCATTGTTCCAGATGACAGGCAGAATCTTTCAAGATGAAGCGTGAACCTGTAGGAGTCTGACACCAACATTTCAATTACAGAAAAGATTCCTTGGCCATTTAAACATTTGGATTAGTATATGGTCCCAGTAAATTCACATTTTCATGTGTGTTGGTTTGCTTGTTGATATTTTGTAGCTGTAGAGAACAACATTGAACAAAAGTACTTCTTGCTGAATTTCATTATTGAAGAATGGGGATATGAAATGAGTGCCAGTGCTACTGCCTTAATTTCTTATGATGCTTATTCATTGTCTGATGTGCCATGGGTGCATTTTAGGAGTAACCAGGGAAATACTTTCATGAACTGTTTAGCTTACAGATCACTTAGCTTATCAGATAAAATCAAAGGGTCGTGTAATTGTGATATTGAATAAACTTTATTGGATTTATACGGTTTATAGAACAATAAAACTCATAAGCTCTAATCACCAATTACTGTTCAATTGCTTTGTGTCCCATAAATTCACAGTGGGTACAAAGTTGCTAAAAACCTTCCCAGACAAATCTCTGTAGCTCTTCAATGTAGTTCTTTATTAAAGCAAATGTCCTCATTTCCCACTTGTACTGGACTACGGAGCATAAAGAGCAGAAGAATATTTTTTAAGCTTTTGATCTTGTTAGTTGATAACCAGGAGCAAGAAGTTTAGGGGGCAGGGATGGGAAACTCCTGTTTGAGGAAACAGGGATGAAAACTTATTTTAGCAGTAATGGTTGTTTAAAAATGCAGTCAGTCATACAATGGAGAAATACAGTGAATTATCCACAGACAATAGTGATCAGGATGTTCTATTGTACTACCACACACAGTAATAGCTACTTTTCTCATCAGGGGCACAAGGCTATTTTCTAATAATAGGTACCTTATGTGGGAAAAGGGGGAACAAATTCTGCCTAATTAGGCTGCCATGGAGACCAGACTAACTTCTACTTTGTGCTGTTTCTCTCTGGTCTGAGTATGCTTTCAACCAAGTTGAGAGGAGTCTTACCTTTGGCTTAAATGGGAGCAGAGTGAAACATTCTCTTTTTTTTTTTTTTTTTTTTTTT
>Ga0065711_1027497_pt1 | contig 48811 bp, 18 predicted proteins | sample Hoacrofraction12_FD_59098 | JGI IMG/M metagenome (GOLD analysis project Ga0065711, IMG submission 59098) | Hoatzin crop microbial communities from Cojedes, Venezuela - Epithelial fraction 12 v2 (version 2) | ecosystem: Host-associated > Birds > Digestive system > Esophagus > Crop | place... | reverse complement strand
CCAGCGTGACGTCACATGGTATGGAATACCAGGCTCTGTTTGGCCAGGTGGGGTCAGCCCCCCACCCCCCGGCTGTGCCCCTTCCTGGATTCCGGTGAAAATTAACCCTGTTCTGGCCAAACCCAGGACACAAGTGATATTTTAATTCTGTTTTTGTTTCTCACTATCCAAATCTGTTTTAAAATGGCATTAAACAAAATTAATTTTTCCCAAGTCTGGTCTGTTTTGTCCACGATGGTAACTGGTAGGTGATCTTCCTATCTATATCTTGACAGTCAATGAGATTTTTTATCTTCTTTTCTTCCTCTGTCCTGTTGAGCAGAGTGACTGGATGGGTGTCTGGCAGCTGGCCAAGGTCAACTCACCACAGGTACAATCATAGAATCACAGAATCACAGAATCATAGAATCATAGAACAGGCTAGGTTGGAAGGGACCTTGAAAGAACATATGGTCCAAATTTTCATGGGAAGGGGAGCCCACATGAGATTATCTAGTATCCTGTCAAATGGCATCTTGTAAACCTCTAGTGATGGGAATTCTTTCAATGTCCCTAGTAAAGTTATTCCAGTGAATTATTGTTCTCAGTGTAAATTTCTTTCTTGTATCAAGATGTAGATACAGTGGAGCATCTTAAATGTGATTGCCAGCTCTATTTCACCACATGACTTCTGCACCCACTGAGTGTTTGAAGACAGTAGGTGATACAAACTTCTAGATATTTCTCCAAAAGGAGATTAAAATCGATTCCTGAAACAGATCCTTATTTTTACAATTTATTTAGCTGGGTGAATAATATTGTTCAACCTTGAGGACACTGGTTTTATATTTCAGTCCAGACACTGTGCAGATATGGGAGTTTCTGTGCATGTGGTAATTGCAATTGCTTGTATGTGATAAGTAGAAGTATATTTTTTTCATTTTCTTATTCATGCTTAGGATGTCTCAGCATTAGCTACTGTTAGAGATAAGATACTGGAATAAGGAGAGTACTGGACTGAAACATGAGTGTTTGCATTGGTCACTGAAGAAAGAGGCTGAGGCTGTTCGCCAAGCACTGTTAAGCGTTTTCCTTGAAATCAAGCAATTAAGACAGACTTGCTTTCACACTGCTTAGGATTAGCAGTCTCTTTAATAGATTTGTCTTCTAGAAAGCCAGATGTGAAATAATGCAATGTATTCTGATTTTGTATGGTGCTTCTAGGGTACTCATGACCCTCCAGATAGGAGAACAGAATCATCTGCTCTTCCCATCACTGAGGGTCGGAAAAATCAGAACAATGTTTTCAAAAATCAGAGCAATATTATGTAGCTTCCTTTAAAGGACAAAAAGACAGTTTAATAGCAATAGAAATCACAGCAAATAGAGTCCTCATTATTCATTTAATTCTAATGGCATTCTGAAGACTACATATTCAATACGTGTTAATACACCCTGGAATCTCATCAGAAGTAACCGATGGGCATCTTTCTCTTGATATGTAACAATTATTTCTAACAAGAGTAAAAGATTTTAACTTTCTATAAGAATATGCATTACATCCAATTGTTCTAGGAAATACTGACAAACTTATTGCATTCTTTGAGATTAATTTTTCTTCAACTAAGTAACTATAAAAATTAGGAAAATATTAGTGAAACCAACTGATAAATTTAATAACTTTCAATCAGTGAATTAATCATAGAATTTACATGAAATAACACTAAGAACGTGGCCAGAAGTCCCAAGTTGAGGATGAAAGTACTCCTTGATTTTTGAACTGTTATTTGTGAATGTAGTCAAGGACAATGAGTGTCAACTTTTCTCTTATTTTCTCTTTTTTGTTACTTTATTTTTACTTTTCACTGGTTTTCCTCCTTTGTAAACCTCATTTGCTCTTAGGATCCTGAAAAAATACTGATACTGTCTATTGCTTTCCAATAATTAGTGTCTCTGGTACTAGTGCGGAGTATCAACTCAGAATTTACTTTCTTCCTCCCCTGCTGTCTGATAACATCCTATTTTGGCCTCTGGTCTTATAAATTTGATTGCAAGCTTTGTGCAGGTCAAGCTTATCTTTTTGTTCTGTACTTTTATCACACCCAGCACAATGTCTTCAAAGAACTATTATAGCAAACTTAACGTTAATATTTTCTTCTAATTCACCTCTTGTGCTCCCTGCACACCTTTACATCTTTTAAAATGCTCCTCTCTTCATTGAGTCTTCCATTGACTATGGCAATGTGACTAAATGAGAGCTGAGCAAGGACCAATCCTTGACTCTGGAACCAAGCAATTAAGACTGACTTGCTTCCACACTGCTTAGGATTAGCAGTCTCTTTAATAGATTTGTCTTCTAGAAAGCCAGCTGGAGTGGTGTAAAACATAGCCAGGCAGTAAGATAACAATTCAACAATGCAGAAGACCAGGGATCCCATGTTTAAGGCTACTCCCTTGCAGCATAAGGTGTCTGTTTGTGACTAATCTGATCTAAAGTTCAGATTGGGATAGGACTGTTTTAATGCCCTGCTTCCCTTCTCTCTTCAGGAGTGAGCTCCCTCATATGGTGTTGAAGACCCTGAAATGCCAAAAGGTAATAAAGCACAGAAAAGACAAGTCTGACAGCTAATTTGTTATGTTCTGTGTGGTCTCTTTGAAGAAATAACAATGATATTGTGATCAATTTCGATAAAATGTGTGGATAATGTAAACTTTCTAAGAGATACTGTCTGCAAGGCAGTGTAGCAATCTGACGATCTGGAAAGAGCTCTCTAAAGAGTAGAAAGATCAGTCTATTTGCAATTAGTGAGTTGTAAGAACCCACTCTGAAGATTTTGTATAACAAGGTTCTGTGATCTTGCGAATTGAGACGTGTTTCCTCAGAAACTGCAAGGATCAGCTAGTGTTAGATGTTGGGAAAATACATCTGGAAAGTGTAAGCCAGTACATTTCTGGAGAGGAACAAGGGATGGTCATATACAATTTTACTTTAACGAATATACCTACATAGCCTGTGATTTTTCCCCTCCCTTTGATTCTTAAATGTAATGCTTTAGGCATAATCACTTCTCCTTCTCTTCTTATGTTTTCTATATATTCTACTAATCTGTTTCTTTTCTGAATCCTTCTGGTAGGCTACCTGCCTTCCTACCTATTTCTGCTGAAAAGCTTTCTTTTATGGTTGCCTTCCTCTGTGGGTTATCATCTCACTCTCCTTCCTTTTGTCTTCAAGATGCCGAGTATGCCCCCAGTCCTACAGCCTGAACTCTGCCTTTCTATAAATCCCATCCAATCCAGTTTTCATTTGTATCCCTGGAAACGACCCTTACAAGTCTCATTATTGGTATCTTCCTTGTAAACTCTGGCACTTGGGGTTGCAGCTGTAAAATATTGCCCGAGGGGGGAAAAGTAGTTCCTGAAATTGTGTCATACAGCCAGAAGCCTTTGGTTTAGGGCAACAAATACAGGCAGAGGAACTATTCTCACCTCAGGGTGACTATTTTTAATTCAATTAACTCCCACTAGATGTACAGGAATATTTGGTGTAGCACATGCCTTTGTTTTATTTTTCATGGAAGGCAGGCTGATATCTTCTCTTTCATGCCTGAAGAGATTATTGTTTCAGAAAGGGCAATAGGGTTTTTTTTTTTCATATTTTTTCTTTTTGTGTGTGTGTCTGACTTTATCATCATTTCTTTCCCTTTTCTGTTGAAACAGGATGCACTCCTGCCAACAGAACAGTAGTCTAAGGAGAAAAGGGGTTGCTGCAGGCCAGTTTGTTCCCTCTCTTTTATGTTGTATTCAAGGCAGCTGGAATATCTTTTCTTCCACAGAGAAACAGTATTTGGAGTAGAAAATTCCAAAATACTATTATGGAATATAGGCAGATGATTGCTAGTACTTTGATGTTTTAATCTATGACAATTTAGGAAAAAATTGTCTGTACAAAATAGGAATTTGGCTTGTGTTTATAACACACTCTTTATATTTCTTGTAAGCAGCCAATTTTATTCTGGAAATACAGGTTTTCACCTTAACTTTTTGTCTCTCATGTTAAGGTGTGATTCCAAAGCGATGATAGCAAAGATTGATCAAGTTTAATAAAAGAGAGGTATTCCCTTTTTCAAATGCAGTCAATATTTGCTGATTGAGAATCTTCAAGAAAGACTAAGAAAAGAGATTGCCTTTGCAAAAAATGAGTCGTGTGACAGATGTCAAGGATTATGCACTAGAACTGACCATAGAATTGCTTGGCAGAGAAGTTCTAAGGTTACTAACGGACAAACTTTAATTCGTCTGCCTTTCCAACCATTTGTAGTAGTTTAGGCTTGATAAATCCTTAGTAGTCTAATGGGACTATTTTGCCTCCCTTAGTAGAGATGCGCCCTCAAGAAGAACTTCCAAGGGAGAGGAGTGAGAGTGAAGGACACTGAACTTTAAAAAGTCAGTCTCTTCTTCAAGCAATGTTCAGTTTCTTTTGTCTTTGTTAAATAATACTGCAGTGCGTTTACAAGGGTCTGTTGAAAAGCCTGCCGAAACCAGAAAGCGGAAATCAGTAATGAGATTCTGAGTAAGGCATTCACCTAAACTGTTTAGGAGTTTGAGGAGGAAGGTTTATTTATTTGTGGTAAGCAGAAGATGCTTTTCAATCTTAAAATGGACTTTGACAAAGGCTCTACAGCCAGAAAGAGTTCCTTGAAAATACAAGGTAAGGTCCGTACTGATCCTAATACTAACTCCAACAAACTCAAAACTATGAGACATTCAAAAAAGTTGGATATTCCAGAAACTGTCTGAGAGGTGGAGTATTAACATTCTGTTTCTTCACCTCAGAGAAGCAAAGAGTGGGTAGCTTTGAAGAGTGGATTGCCACAATGAGCTGGCCAAAAAAGAGGAGAAAGTTGCCTCTGCCCAGACTTTTTAGGTGTTTATATCTGTCTTTCTCATAAGTAATGTAGGCTAATTTGCTATAAAAGAAGCATATATGTTGCCTCTCTGAAAAACAACAGAATATTTTGAATGAAATACATAGTATAGTTTTGGTTTCTTTTAAATATTTCTATATATAATTTGAGTATAAATAATTTATTTAAATTTCAAATGCAGCTTTCAACCAGTTTGTAACACATTTGAGTTGGTATTTCTGATGATAAGAAATATGCTACCCACTGATACAATGCTGAGATGGATTGAAGGGCTAATCTCGTCTGTAATTCCTATGCCATTGAGTATCAGGAACAGTGAATCAGTTCTAACAGTGTGTGTACTCATTAAGTAAGTTCAAGGTTTTTACAGTATGTGCAAATTTTTTAGAACTAATACAACTCAGTATAATTATATAACTTACAAATGAAGAAGCATTGTAATTTCTCTAGAAGTTCATGTAGCTGTTCACAGGCTTACAATATACTTACATATTAGTTACACAAGCATTTTAAATGTAATTGGAGTCATAAACACGACAGCTGTGAATAAGAGTGTACTGATATAGGGTGAAAATACAGATAGCCTTCGAATACATAAAGCTTATGCTCTGTGAAGTGATGTCAGCATTTTAAAGATATTTTCAAGAAAAAGAAGTAACAAACAAGGTATGATTTTGCATTATTTGTCTTTTACTAATTAGCTGTGATATAAGCTATCCTTATTTACCTCCCTGTGAGAATTTACAGATGTAATGTAAATTGCAATTTGGCAACACAGCAAAATGAACTTAATTGTTATCAATGGAAAACTGTGACATAAAATGGCACCACCAATTTAGTCTGTAGAATTATAGGTCTGCTGACATTTAAATTATAAAACATCTATTTTCAATGGTAATTTTTTTGGAAAAAAAATGAATTGGATTAAATTCAAATTTTATCTTGAATTTCAAGTCCAAATCCATATGTTTTTTTTTGTTTTTTGTTGCTTTTTTTTTTTTAAGTTTGAATAAATTCCTCTGTCTTTCACCTATATCTTCACTCCTAATAGGCACCTTGCCCTTCTTAAAATCAGTTTTTGATTCTTAAGTGTTTTGGCTGTAGCTCAGAGACTGGTTCTGATACTAAGTCACATAAGTACGACTTCTTCCCAGAAAGATGCAGAAGCTGAGGCAAAGTTCAGAAAAGAAATTTACAGATGGAAAACCTTTTTCTCAGTGGATTATTTCAAACTGGTTGCCTGAAGATGATGCATTATAGGTAGTGTTGGTGAAATTTCTTAAGGCAATCAAGCAATCCATAAGGGAGAGAAGTGTGGGGATCGGACTATCAAGAATATGGCCTAGTAACCTCCTGCTGGGGTTACTGGTTGCCCCTACGGGTGCAGACCTTTTGCCCAGGATGCATCCCTTGAGAATCTGCGTTTGGTCACAATATCCTGACGAATAGTTGTTGTCAATTGACCTTTAGTCACAGATACATACAAAGTGCAGAACTGTTATATTTGCCTTATTTTTTTTGCGAGGGTTGTATGTGCTATTTGTTTACATAGCTCACTACACACAGAAATGTGAAATAAATCTGTACTAGTAGTTTATTCTGCTATTGCATGTACAGTGGTTATACTTACATCTGTTATTGTTCTACGTTTTCACTCTGTCTTAATAAGTCTTCTATGAATATCCATTACTCATAATTGTCTTTTGAACACTAAATTCAATACTCTGAGTTTATTTGATTATCCGCCTTGTGTCTTCCAGTCTAGTTATTCTAAAATAAGCTGTACTAAGGCCTTTCAGGGCCATTTACACTATTACTGACATATGCTTAGGTATGCATTCCTTAATACAGATTTTCAGACCTTTGGTTTATTGCTTGCATTAAAGCAAAAATATATGCTCATGGCAAACTGGGACACCTTCTCAGTCTTCATTTTGATGTTTACACAGAGCAAGCTCCTTTAGGGACATTCTCCTCCATACAATGGAGGACCAAAATGCCTGACCTAGCTGAGTAAGGTCCAGAATATGATGCAGAGTAGCATTATGTTTTTGGAAAGGAAATTTCCATGATCTCGAAAAAATTTGATACAAGACCCCCCTGTCTCTTATGTCCTATATTTCCGGGTCTAAACTTGTGTTTCTGCATGATACTGTATGACGCAGCTGTACCTTCCTCAACCTATATCAGTGCAAGTCTTCCTGTGTTTTATTCCATTGCACTGGAAAGAGAAGTGTTTACTGCTACCATATAAATAGTTTTTATGGTTCCTGGGTCATTTTAATTGCTTTTCTCTACGGTTTTAATTCTATTTTAACTCAACATGGGGAATTTTGCATGGAGGTACCTTGAAAAATGGTTTTATAGACTTGGCCTTCTGTAGAGGTCCTCTTCTGACATCACAGGGTCATGCTTCCTATTTTGACGGCTTTGGTTCTATTTAGGCCTCAGAGTGGCATTGCTTAATAATTTCTGGGAAAAAAAACATATGATCCTTTTTCACTAAAAAAAAAGAATTCATATTCCTTAAGGCAAGTTCCAAAGAAACCATAGGCTAACATTCCTCTGCTTAGACAAGCTATCCCTTGAAAACATGATTTTTCTTTCCATCACCGGTTTCAGATTCACAGTTGAGCCAGAAACAGGTTTAATTTGCATTACAGTGTCTCTCTGGGGAAAAAAACCTAAAGAGTTCTAAACTCTCTTCTTTGGTCTATATAGCTAAAATGTGATACTTAACACTATTAAAGCTCTTTGCATCTTCAAAGTACTTCAAAATGCTTAGCCCTATGGCATCAGAAAATGTTAGTTCCATTTTACAGTTGGGCTAGAAAAGTTGGCAAGCCCGTGGAGCAAGCCATTCCCAGATCTGCCAAGAAATCCCAGCAGTCACAGCTGTCACTCGTAGGCTTAGATAGCTTTGTTTCTCTTCAGAGTTTGAATAACATGATAGGCCTTTACCATTCCTGAATAATTCTTTTTGTCACTAGATAATTTATGTCATGGTGTCACGGAAAAAAGAGAATAGGACAGTAAAGAAGAAAACAAAGGTAATTCCATAGTCCCATCACTCAGTGATATGCTGTTTTTAGGGCTGCTGCCATGGGTAATACACAGGCATGGGTTAGCCTTGCTGGGAATGACTGCAGCCATATACAATTATACGTATTTATTTCAATTAGTTATAGGTTCATGGGAACTGGAGATGAAAAATCATTGCTATGTTGATGCCCTTTAAATGTTGTATCTGAAACCTGGGTTGCATATAATAAAGACAGATTTGTAGCTTTTAAACACACTTTAGAGCAATTTAGCAAAGCTGTCAGTGTTAGCCCAACAGTTTTTCTCAGTAAATTCAGTGCGAGTTTCATCACAGGCTACAGAGATAGGACACATTTACTGACTTTGCACAGCTTGTCCTACAACTGACTGGTACACCTTGATTGTGTACACAAATGCTAATAATATGCAAATTACAATTTTAGGGTGCTTTTTGGGCTTCTGTGTCTGTTAAGAACTCAGTTTAACAACTCATTGCAAATCCTCTAACTTTTTTTTAAAGAAATAAATAAAAAGTAATTTTTTTACTGTTTCATTGCTTACAATACTTGCTGACATTTACTTGTCTTTCCTCTTACATACAGCTAGGATCCTACACATAGAAAAAGCTTTATTAAAATAAAAATATAGTAACTTATGATGTTTCAAAAATAAAAAACTTTACAAAACCCTGAACCATCACTGCCTAATTAGTGTCAGAGTAGCAGAAACAAAGACTTCTTTTACTACGAAGTATGTTGAAATGAAATCTTCAGAGATGTGAAAATTTTGTGTATCAAATTGAAAAAAAATTTATGATGTTTTATGCTTAAATATGTGCAGGTAGAAGAATTTCCACCTTGTTAAATACACTATGCACAGGGATGCATGGGAACGATTGAAGGTGTTTGCTCTGCAGAAGAGTTGACCGTAACTGCAGCCAATATATAATGAAAACGTACATAAAATCTCTAACATACACAGACACACATACACATATTACTTTACAAAAAAATCATATATAAAGACATAATCTTTCAAAAATCCTAAAGGCACTGTATAACCTTAGAACTTACAATATAATGAGAATTTTAGAAAGAAAACATCATAAGGCAGTGGGGAATAAAAGAAATAAAAAGTCACTTAGTCTGGTATCCTTTGGGAATTAAAGACAGTGGAAGAAAGGAAAGCATGTAAACAGCAACTTCACAAAATGAACAATTTAAAGTGCCAAAGCAACAAAACCCAAATATTAATGCCGGATAAGATACTGATGATGGTTTGAAATGAGTCTTACAGGCATTTACAGGATACACTGAATGCAAAGAAATGTATTCCATTTCAGAGACTTTTAGATTAGTTTGCAGAAATGTGTGTAATATTCTTAGGAACTCTACTGATTTTTAAGACTGTTGCATTCTGAACAATCTCTTAACATTTGCAACTTGGAGTTTATTTATTTATGTTATCATAGAATCATCAAAGTTGAAAAAGACCTCTAAGATCATCAAGTCTACCTGTCAACACAACACCACATCCCAAAGTAACATGTCTACACATTTTTTATACAGCTCCAGGGATTATAACTCCACCACTTCCCTGGACAGCCTATTCCAACGCTTGACCACTCTTTCAGTATAGAAAATTTTCCTAATATCCAGTCTAAACCTCACCTGACACAACTTGAGGCCATTGTGTCTCGTCTTATCGCTAGTTACTTGGGAGAAGCGACCAACACCTGCCTCACTATGATCTCCTTTCAGGTAGCTGTAGAGAGCAAGAAGGTCACCTCTGAGCCTCCCATTCTTCAGGCTAAACAACCCCAGTTCCCTTAGCCGCTCCTCATAAGACTTGTTCACTAGACCCCTCACGAGCCTTGTTGCCCTTCTTTAGACACACTCCAGCATCACACTTCTCGTAGTGAAGATCCCAAAACTGAACACAGTATTCGAGATGCAGCCTCACCAGTGCTGAGTACAGGTGCATGATCACTTCCCTATTCCTGCTGGCCATGGTATTCTTGATACCAGTCAGGATGCCGTTGATTTTCCTGGCCACCTGAGCACACTGCTGGCTCATGTTCAGCCAGCTGTTTACCAGCACCTCCAGGTTATTGAGAAACTCATAAAAATCATGTGCATTAATTTAAAACTCAGTGGTTTTATTCAACATAACTAAATGTCTTTCTCAATGTAGTTGTTTGATCTTATAGATATTTCTCCTGTTCTTCTGACAAAATATTAAACCTGATTGCTTTCAAAGACAAGTTACTGCAGTGTAATAATTGAGGTTGTTTATAAACATTTAGAGTTCCTAAGTGTAACATTATCCTCTATAATAATTTGTTGATTGAGCTGGCAGAAGACAATGGGTTTTGATTAGATGGTGATGTCTCATTAATATGTATGGTTCTGTTTCTCCATTTTGTTTCCACTTATGCCTGTACATTCAGAGTAGGGGGACAATTTATTTTTCATTATTATTGGTTCTGCATGATTTTACATAATTGCACTCATTCTTAGACTTCTTCCAGTATTCTGAGGCCCTGATTACCAATGACCTATTTACTTCTGTCAGTGTGATCAACAGTCACCTGAAATCAACAACTCACAACTTAATTAAACATATTTTAGATATGACACTGGAAGAATCTAGATTACTTGTAAGCAACAGAAAACACTAAACCCAATGCCAGCCCTAGGTTTCTCAGCAGGGCAAGATTAAATTTAATTTTGGGCTTTGCTGCCACAAGCAGGTTTACAAGTAACGGAGTTCTCATGAGAATGAGAGGATCTGGAATAGTAAGGCAAGACAGGGAAATAAGGACTTGCTATTCCCGCCTAGATGAAGAGAGAACAGAGATGAAAAGCTGACATTAGTGGGGGCAGCTGTTCTGACTCCATCAGTTTCTCCAGACACTTCAATATGGCCCTTAGCAGAAGCAGGTTTGATTTTCCAGGGATTTAATATAGGCAGAATAAACAGCGTTATTACAGGCATATGCAGCAGTCTTGTTCTGTGCAGCTACATGGTTTGGTAATACCTGAAGGCAGTCATAACTGAATCCCTCCCTAATCTATCCTCAACAGAAAGACTTGCAATAGTATTCATGTAATTGCTTTCCCAGGATTTGATGCTAATGCTTTAATGTGTTTGTTGTTTTTTTGTTTCTTTTGTTGTTTTGTTACTTAGTTTGTTGGTTTTAAAGCAATAAAATCTTGTTCTTCAAGCTTGATTGTTCACAGAGCTTTCCCCTTAGTTTGGCCTGGCTAAAGCTCTTTCTGGGCACCTCTTCCATTCCCTTTGTAGTGTGGGGTGGAGATAAATGGACACATCCCCTACTGGGACTTGGTAATTCTTTTCAAGACACCCCCTCAACCCCATGGTGGAATGACACTACAGAAGAACATTGTATGTCTGTGTCTAATGTGCCAGAACCCCTAAAGGGGATTAAGCATCTGCATTCAAAAAGGAATTTGAAAAGCAATTCCTGAGAATGAGACCTTTAAAATTATTTAATTTCAAGCAAGAGTTTAGGCATAATAATAATAATAATAATAATAATAATAATAATAATAAATTAAATCCATTTTCAGCCAGGAGGCAGCTACAACTGTTTATTTTATTAGTTTATTTATTATTTATTTATTTTAGGAAAAGCAGCAGAAGAGTTCAGGGTTAAGAATGTTCTCTGTCTATAGCTTATTGCACTACTGGAGGAATAATTACTGGTAGAGCCAATACAATTTTATTTTATAAGGAGCATCAACTAGCTTTGCTTTGTGAACATTGGTCTGACAATGCGAGGAGAAATTTGGGGATGAAGACTATCTGATTTGCATTTTGCTGTTTTTTTCCACTTACTCGCTGTCCTGGCTTTATACTGTTAGCATCTGGGGACCATTAGTTTCTTGCTTTTCAGTTCTGCAGGGAAAAGGACAGCTGAGCACTACTCTTGGTTGGATGGAGTAACTAAGTAATGAAAAGCAATTTGTAGGTGTGTGAGTCTTATCACCATAATTATAAACAAACTAGTGGTGTGAAACCAATTTCTTACTACAAAATAATAACTTCCTGACACTTCTGTGTTCAATCTTTTAAGGGACCTTTCTGCAAAGCAGGGATAACTTTGCTTGAAGGGTCTCGGTAATATGTATTACGGTGACCAAGATGATCAGGAAGGTCCTATGGGTAGCACTGTCTGGTTTCTTAAAATAAAAAATAAAAAAAATAAAAAAAAAAAAGAAAAAATAAAGAAAAGGAATTTTTTTTTTTTTAATGAATTTAGAGTGGTCCATCGAGTATCAGTGTTATTCTATAATGGCAGAGAGGAGAATTTTCTGCAGGGATTTGTGATGTGCAAGTCAGTTATTTTGACTTTACTCTGAAAAAGCCCTTAAAGGAATTCCACAGCAATCTTAGCTTGAGGAAAACAAATTTCTAAGACCCAAAGTCACGTGGTATGTACTGTAGCAGGCAGTGCTGGGCTATGCTGAAGGACTAGAAAGACATCTTTACAGATCTTTTTTATGTTCCAGTGTTTATTTGTCTAACCCCATCTGGAAAGAAAAGAAAATAAACTCAGGCAACAGCATCTGTTGCTCCTGCTGCTCTGAATTAAGCTAACTTAGTTTAATCATTTCACAAAACCAAACACTATTGCTCTACCTTTCCAGGTGTTATCCTGGCTCATAGACTGGCAATTTAGCTTGTCTCACCTATTTGTCTCATAAACTATTGAAATCCTGTGAATTACTAAGAAGTATAGACAACTTTTGGTTTCCCTTATGGCAGAAAGAAAAGTATAGCCTGCTTTGACTGTACTATTATTTGTCTTAAATTAATATATGTATGGACTCTCTCTTCCTGTCTTACACTGGCTGCACCAACATAAAAAATCGCACATGCAATATGTGGGAGGTAGTTGTCTGGGGATTTTAATGCAGCAGAAGAATTCCAGGGCTTTGGTGAACACTATGGGATGTTTCTTCTTGATAAGAGATGGGAGGAAAGAAACAGATTTCAAAATGACTTTGATTTTAGGGAGTACTATGGGCTGTGTTCTGTCTGTATTATGCCTGAGCATGCCACTTATCCATAAATCTGTCCAAACCTTATTGAACTCCAGGGCAACGCATAACCTCCTTCATTCCCAAACCATCCAGCAGAAACTCACATTAGAAAGAAAGAAATCAGCTCCACAGCAGAAAAATGTTAAACGTATAACTTTCCTCTGCCAGAAAGTGAAGCATTTAGTTTAATTTGTAAATAACTGCTTGTGGATCTGACTTTAAAAAGCAACATAAATGACAGAGTTGTAGAGAATTTGGTTATTTGTACTGATTCACTGGACTATCTTTATAGTGAAATTTCTCTGTGTTTATACATGATGATCAGGCATGGCTTTACTAGGAAAAAGGGGAGAAGCAGTGGTAGTAGTGACCCTGTTTTAGCAGAGATTGTTGCTCTGCGCATGCTCCTCCTCATGTGCCACAGAGGAATAGACCTCCCTTCACTGCAACATGCCATATTGGGATGCAACCTTATATTCAGTTCTGCCTTATTAGGTTATGTTTATATTCTTTGTTTACTTTGATATTGTTTGATTGCAAATTGCATTTTTTAAATCTTAGACCAGATAAAGGCACAGAGAAAGAATGTCTAGCTAGAAAGTTGTAATATGCATACCTGTACGCTAGAAAATATTATATGGAACTAAAAAAATGTAATTACATGGATCATTTAGGCTTTGCAAGAAGTGTACTGGATATAGTTTTAAACCGTTCAGTTGTTTTCTTCGTAATTCCATGGTTAAACATGTAAAGAAATTGCATCTTTACCTCTAATTTCAAGAACATAACAGAATGTTTTGCTAGATGAGGGCAAAGTTTATAAAGTTGAAGGCTGGAAACACAGCTGCTATATTTGCCCATTTTCAGAAGACAAGGAAATTAAATTCTGTAAAGTTAAAATAACATTCTGTTTCTTGTTATATGTATATAGTAACAAACTGTTTTTATTAAACAGTTGAAACCCTCCTTGTGCTGCTGTCTAAACACTGTTTATTATTCTTCCAGCATTGCATCCTTCTATCAATCAAAAATATATGCCTTTTTCAACACCTCCTGCTCAATCTGGTTTTGCTTAGTAATTCTTCCAGAAGCTATTTGTAAAATAGCTCTCTCATCAGACATTGCACCAGCAAAACACATTCAAAACTGAAAAAGAAATCTGAAAAATATTGTGTCAAGGCACTCATTAATTCTTTTTTTAACAAGTTCAAAATTCTAATGATTAGAAAGTTCTTCTGTAAATGAGCATTTAAATAAAACCATCTCATTAAAATGTCTGAACATTCTACTTAATTCTACTCCATCCTGTCTCTTCTTTAGGTTTACAGTGTGCCCTATAGTGGAAAAAAAAAATAAATCAGGATTTTATTCTTCCAGTAGTTGAAATAGCTGAAGCTAAGAACAAGTAATGCATTATCAGCATATAAGAGTTAAAAGTCAAGAGAGAATTTGAAGAAAAGGCTTATGCAGAACCCTAATGAAACTGGTACAGGTCCTGTGGACTTCACCATGCTTTAAACCAGCTCAGTAGGTCCTTATTCGAAAAGCACTTACAAGGAGTTGCAGTTTGGAGTGCATAAGTAATTTCACTGTATTCAGTGACATTATTCTCAGCTGATCTGAGAGGCTTTTACCAAAATGTTTTTTTCTCGATACACTGATTTTGTGTATAGAAATTCTTCTAGGTCCAATGAGACTCAGCCTTCTTCTGAGAGGAAAGAGCATAACCAAAGTCTGTTTGCTGCACCTTGTTTTGTTATATCTTGAGAACCTGTGTGGTAAATGCACTGCAGAGAGAGATGATTTTCTTTCAGACCTGTCTACAGCAACCTTGAACCTTTTAAATTGTTAATTTCCATTTTAATGCTTCCTATAATTTTCACCTATCCATTTCAAAACATTAGAAAACAGTAATAAACAGAAGGGTTGAAGCCGTAAGTATTTGATATTTCCTTCCGTTTTATGCAGATTTGTCTCCTTCTATCTTTTATTTCCCTCTTATCTGATATCTCCTATGGAACCAGTACTATATCACAAAAGTGACTGGGAGTAGCATGGATTGCAGTAAGTGAATCATTACTCTACATCCATCCATTACTGTTGCATCTCTAGGGCAGTGACCATATCATTTTCCCTGACCATTGTTTGCCATCGGGTTTAATGGCAATACTTAAAGGGCAATGGAAGAACATACTAATAACTGATGATAAGAGGTACAAGTATGACATGCTTTATGGGTAAAGGACAAATAAATGACAGGAAATGGCTATCATATCTCTTTAAATGAATCTTGAACTTCCCAGATTTGCTTTCAGCTAACTGCATCAGGCGCACTCGCACTTTTTTTAGGGAGAGGCCTTCAAGTGTAAATTAAATCACTGAGATCGACTAGAATCCACCTCATGATAATTGTGTGGGCATTACTTTAAAAAGCATTGACAGCATGTGCATGTAATGTTTTTTTTGACACAGAGTATAAGACTGCTTAAACCAGATCAGACTAAAGACCACTTTGGGTCAAGTAGTTACACGAGCTGGAAAAGGACATGAAAATCAGCAGGAACTTCTATGGTCGTAACGAAAATCCTCTGAGCAAAAAATAAAGCCATCCTTACAATCTAAAAATCTAACAAAATTATTTACATTGTGAAATAACCGCTTCCTAACTATCAACAGTTTATTAAATATAAATTTTTTGTCTTGGGATTTTTTTCTGTATATTCATAAATTTATGCACATTAATGATCAGTGGGAATGGAGTTGGGGGGGATTCCCCCCCCCCTTTTTTTTAAATTTTCAGACTTCATTTCCCATAACTCAACATTATTTTTGCTACTGCAGGTAACTCAGTACTGACAGTAAATGCTACCTTTTTACTGTTTAGCCCCTTTTCCAGCCTTTTAATGGATAGGTTACACAGCAGGGACTTCAACATACATCTTCACGGGACTTGACGGAAAGAAAAGGTAAAATATATCTACTTTCTCTTTTCTTTCTTTAAGTCAGTTATTTGAACAGGTGAAGAACTTCCATTTTGTCAGTCTTAGTTTCTTTACCTAGAACAAGTTTAAATGATGGCACCAAATTGAGTAGATCAATCAATACACTAAAAAGCAAGCGCTTCAGAGAGCTCCTGAGAGTCTGGAAAGATGGATGGATAGAAACCTCATGAAGTTCATAAGGGGAAATGCAATGTCCCGCACCAGTGATAGAATAACCCCACGCACCACTATGGCCTGGGAGTCAGTTCTAGCCTCACGTAAACGGTAGAGCTTGGGGGTCTGCAGTAAAGGACAAAGTGTCCTGGAGGATAAGAACTTTAACGTGAGTCAGTAGTGTGTCAACCCTGGGGCTGATGGCAGGATGGGCCACATTAGGAAGAAGGGTCATAGGGACTTTTGACAGCTGCACATAGCAAAAAGCCAAGAGGTGATGGACACAAGGTGCAGCAAGGTAAATTCCACCTGGGCTGAAACAAAGAAGTCCTCAGTGAAGGTGGTTAATCACTGGAAGAGGTTGTCTGGAGAGGTTGTGGAATCCCTTCCTAGGAGATGTTTAAAATTCATCTGGTCTGTGAGCAAGTAACTTGCTCTAACGGCTCTAACATTATCGTACATGTCTATGAATGTGGATAAAGGAATCAAGGTGCAGTAACTTCTACTCCTAGGGTTTTTTCTATATGGGTTTCCTTAATTTGCTTCTGCTCATACAAAATAAATTGAAACTTGCTTGGGTTAAGTTAGAATTAGCTTTTTTACTCTTTTTTTTTTTTTAAGTTTCATTACAACATTTTTTTTTTAATATTTAGTTTGCTCTGAAGTCATGTAAATCTTGTGATGAAGTGAGTTATATCAATACTTCTTAAAATCTAGGTTGAACAGATTTTTTAAATTTCCAGACAACAATACAGAATACCTTTCCATATCAACCAACTAAGGAAGCACTGAAAGTTAACTGAGAGACCTTCACATTCTGCAATTGTGTCCTTCAAGTTAACTTAATCCTGTATAAAATCTAAGTATCTGGTAAAATTATTTTTATCATGTAATATTTATAAACTGTTTTGCTATTTTTTTTTTTTTCTTAAAACCTGGATGATGACCTTTTGAATTTCCAGGGCATGAAGTTGCAGTTATGCAAACTGGACTTCCCATTAACACCTGTGCTGAATTATTTCCCATTACTTGAACCGCTGTTGGGTACTGTGTAACTCATCATTGCTTTGGAACAGATAATATTGCTTTAGGATACTTCTAGCAAGCTGAACCTCTCTAGCTCTTGCTATATGCACGTAAGAATTAAAGAATGGACTTGGAACCACAGCCATCACTGAATAATGAATGCTGGGGAAGAAAACTAACTTTCCATATTGACAATCAGCTGATAAAGAATTCTCTAGCGAGAGGAGAGGCATCTTATTTTGTTATCACTCTTTTGAATGTTGTGAAAAGAAAGAATATTATCATCAACAAACACACCAAATTATGGACTAACGCTGGATGCATTTGTCAGTTACAAGTTTGTAACTTGCTTCATTTACACTTTATCAGAAGACAAGTTTAGAGTTCCAACTCTTGATAACACTTGTGATAAGGTTGTTTTTTTTTTTACAATAAAAAAACCCAGCTAGCCTCATGCTTGAAAAACAATAGTTATTTTTTTCAGCTCCTTCAGATCACTGGATATGTTCCGTTAGGAGTGTAGGTTTTGCTCAGAGTCAAGCTGTCAGCTGTGTTCCTTCAAGTACAGATCAGCAAATAATATCTTACTTTATTCTAATTATTACATTGTTTATACAGAGACGGCAACATATAATATGTTCTTTGGTTATGAGAACTATTAATAATGTTTGCTTTGCCTTCGTCTTTAACAAAATGAAGTTTTTGGCAACACTTTCTAAAGGGGCTGGTCAAGAATCTTCCATTGAAATGAATATTAATAAGAGTTTCTCATCTAACCCCCAATCCGTCTGCTCTTGTGCAAATTTCAGATATTTTGTCTCAATATATAAAATAGTTTGTCTGAAAATGTTTCCATTCTAAAGTGATGTAGAAGTGGATCATGGAAACTTGAGTCCTGAGCCAATGATTTGCTATTCTACTCTATGAAACCATAACCTCCCAGAGCTTATTTCGCAGAAAGCCTACCTTGTAGGTAGTTATCATGATCTGGCTAGACATGCAGCATGGAAATTTTAGTCTAATCGGCAAGATCAAAAGACCTGTGAAGATGAGAATGTTGTGAACTGTAATTTCCCATAGTCCCATTCCAGAAAAGTTATATTTTATTTTGAGAGTTTTGTTGGAACCTTAAAACAGAAAAAAGAAACAGGGCTATAATTGTTATTGTAATTTTCCAGGAGAAGATATCTCTTTTGACTTGCTTTATGTTCTAATGTATATTTTGTAGATACGGTCACTAATATATTTGCATTAGTGACATTATTTCTTCCTTTGGAATTGCTTTAAGTGAGATGATCTGTGTCAGTCTTTAATGGTGAACAGTACAGACCTTAAAGGGAGGGTGGAAGTAATTGCAAGTTGAACCTAAAGCTCAGAAAAATATCTTATGTACTTACATAAAAAGAGTAGCCAGAAAAATAAATAACGAATAAAATGTGTATGTTCCGTAGATCATGAGATATAAATCACAATCACATGATGACCAGTCTGACATCTACATATGCTACCTTTGAAATATGTAATTTATTCCAGTTGTGAGTTTTATGACACTAGATACCCTGAGATATCCAGAACAAGACTCTTTATTGCAACATAGATCTCATTTGCTGTGTAAGCAGATGTTGCTATCTAAGAGTCTCCCAACCAAATCTTTGGTGTTGAATAGGGAGATTTATGATTTGAGTTTCACTGCATAACCAGGTGACAAGCCTCATCCAAAAACTACATATGAGAACTTTTCACAGACACAGGCCGGATGTTCCACAGAAGGTCATATACTGGAACAGAAAACAGCTGACCAGAATATTATTGCTGCAGTAATTCACCACCCACACTGTAATTGCTTGTGAGACTATAACCCACATGCTCTGTCCTGCAGTGGTTTTATTTTTAAATCTAAAGAAGGAGCATAATAGCTTAGGAAAGGCAAGAATGGATCAGACTGAATTTTATTATGTCTCAGTGCAAATCAACTAAGTAATATTAGAAAAGGCATTCTTCCATATGAGGGCAAGTAGGGTTTCATCATGTGAGTAAATACTCTTGTATGCATAGGCTGTTATGGAAACTTTAACGCCTATATAAAAGCTATGTTCTAGAGAATGAAATGGGAATTGTTTTGTGTTTGAATTCCAAAGTCTTCCGACAAAAACTGTAATAGCTTGAAGTGCAGACAAGAAAACATTCTTTCTTGTTTCTCTTAATGATCAAACAGCGCTAAATTGTGATTGTTAGCTAATTTGTCACTCCATGAAAACCACTGGGAGAAATTCTGCACAGATCTGCTGAGTGGATGGTAATTTGCCCTTTAATGCTCACAGTACATTAGCTTCTTCTATACAGTGTGTGCATTTGCTATCTTGCATCTAGAGCAGTATGAGGACTGCCTATTCCTTTTCAAAGCAGCTTCCGTACGAGTCAGAAGACAACCTTAAAAACAGGGGTGTAAAGTTGGTTCAGAACTGGTATCTTGGGGTAGCAGCTACTTTCTACACTATTATCTATGAAGGATCAGTGGGTACTTTACACTGCTGTAGTTTTGTATGTTTTGGAGATCATGGAAGGAGAATGGGAGATAACTTTTTATACTCCAAATTTTTTCTCCTTCATGCCGCAGCTTAATTAATAAATTGACGGTATCAAATGGGAAAATCTAGAGGGAAGTATGTTTGAAAAGGATGTGTATAATAAGATTAGAAAAAAATTAAAATAGTTTCTCTCCACAGGACATGTTTACAATAACAGGCAACATGGTAAGAATTTTTTTCATATTAAGGCTGATGGAAATGTGGTGCCAGCCCGCATGTCCTTCACCTGATATCACTGACCAGATTTTGATTTTCTAATTTACAGCTTTGTTGAGAACTCATGACAAAGCTACATTATACATGAGAATGAGATTTTTTTCTCCAGAGTCTCAGATTGTTGTGATATGTTTTTGTATTTTTTAATTGCTAGTAATCTGTCAGAAAATATTGTTTTCATTTCCCCTACCCATTCCTCTTTACCTTGTATTTTGATTTCTCTACAACTAATGGTTGTTTCAATAGGAGACAAAATGTGTAATTAATATGGAGGGAAAAATGCTGATGTCCTTTTGGAGCATTTGTTCTAAGGCAGGGAAAGCTGGAGAGTTAAAAAAATGGTTTATATCAGTGTTTAACATCTAAGATTAATTGTGTAATTCAGATTTAGTATACAGTTCATTAGAACTCTAAGGCCAAATTATTATCTTCACTCCTGCCCCCAGATTTCAGATTGTTCTTAGCCAAAATTCATAACATCTGTTCTTCAGGTCAAAAATCTGACTAGAACAGAGTTAACTGTTACTACAATTTTCTTTATAAAATTGTTTTCAGAGGAAGAAAGATGTACTTCTTTGCCTAAAGAAAATGTTATAACTAGGGTACAACTCTTGACAGTAGACTGTGCTTTATGCTGCCATTAATTTGTTTCATCACACAACACAGAGTGAAATTTTGGAGCATGAACAAACTGTGAGGAGTAAATAGATTTGTTTCAATCACAGTAGGTGTGCAAGTGAAAAGATTTTCTGTTGCTGAAGCGGAAGCGCTGATATCCGTAACCAGCAAGCTGCCATTTCATGAAAGAAAAATCTAGCAGTTTGAATACTATGATTATAGTCCTGGATGGTTTTGTTCTTTCTTGCTGGTGGTTTGTTGAGTCTTTTCTAATAGGATGAGTAGCCTGGGATTCTCCAGAGTGGACGAATCCTCCAACAAACTTTCCAAGGCAGATTCCATAACATGAGTTCTAGGCATGTGCTGGAAGAAGTCATGATATATAAAACATTGCTGTCTTGAGAAGAGGTAACGGATCTGATGTTTCCGTGTCCATTCTGGTTAACTTACTCTAATTCAGGAGTTCTCTGGGTACTCCATGCCCATAACTGTAAGAGAACTGTGTTTCTCTTGGTATCCTATAAAAACAAACTGTGGAAAAAAGAAGTTATAGTAAGTCTTGAGCGATAATATACTTGGAAGGTCTATTACTGTTGAGGGAATCTAGAAAAGTTTAGGAGTTTTAAATATGTTAATTTTAACAAACTTCTGCTCACTCTCCTCTAATACCTAGGAGAATGATATAATTATACAGCAGTTACCTAAAGTACATTTGACAGTTGATTGTGAAAGAATGTCAAATTACTGTGCTGCAAAACACAAAAATTGAGTGAATTGCATGTGGAAAAGCTAAAAATGTCTGGAAAATAGAATTCAGTAAAGACAATTAAAGGTGTTCAATTCTGTCCTTTGCATTGTTATTGTGTGAGTAGCAGTTACATGGCAGATAATATGTAAAGTAGCAAGAGCAATGAAGAAACAAATCACTTATGGGTTTACTGGTGTCATAACTGAAGTGCATGATTTGTATTAGTTGGTAAAAATATATGCCCCAAAAAGTATAGTAGCATGGGGCAAAGAAGAATATCTTATGATGTGCAGTTGCTTCTTCCTTCTCTTTGAGTAAGAGTATGACAGCTGTACATAATCAAATGCTGTCAATGAAGTACCAACCTTCAGAGACCCTTTATAAACTGAGACTACTGTGATTCCCTTGGTCTACAGAGAGAAATCGCACCAACTTCATTGAGAATTTCATAAGGCAAATCAGGGCAACACAGTCACATATTCCATTGGAAAGTATAGACAATACCAAGTCTAGGGAGAAAGAAAGTCCTATGGGGAAAACCAGAGAGAAATAAGAACATACAGACAGATATAGGAGTGATATTTTGAAGCAAGCATATTTTTATGAAGTGGTGTATAGCTGATGCTGAGCTTTTTTGCATGGTGCCTCCAGCACCTGCCTGACACTGAATTTCACTTCCACTCAATTGTGTCTCTGTAGTTTAGAAAAAAAAAATCATCCTTGACATGAGATAGTCTTCTCGGCAATCTTAATGACAGAAAAGGGCATGATTTCTGCTAGTTATAGTTGTAGGTACCTGGGTTCTTAAGATGATCTCTCTATATTTTTTTTATTATGTTGTATTTTGAGTATTTACTTAGGCTACAGGAGAAAAGGTGCTGAGACATCTGTGAATCTCTGTTTCCAGGTGAATTGTTGAAAGATAAGGGACAAGTTTTGATAAATTAGTTGTAACTTAATTTTTGCACTTGCTAAGAGACAAAGCCTTTGGACTGTTGTACATGAAGAAAGGTGGTTATGAGAGGTCATCAAATAGACGGATCAACTGTATCATAGCTGGAAGAGATTCTACTACAGGCACGTACCTGACTGTGAAAAAAATTTATCTGATACAGTTTTTTGTTGCTATTATTTTTTGTTGTTTGTTTTTTTTTTTTTTAGTCTCTGTGTTTCTCTTGAAATTATGTGATAATTTTAATCTGGGGTATAAATTACAAAAGTTTTGGAACACCAAGGGTTAAGCTGTGAAAACTTTCTAAAGGAAAAAAAGGAAAAAAAAAAAGACAGTGTTTGTAAAGGGATTCAAATCCGTCCTTCTCTTTTCCTTTGCAAAATGTTTTCATGCTTAAGGACTTGAATGAAAGCAGTGACAAATTCTTAATTTGAGCACACAGATGCTGCTTGTGTACGATATTTTCTTTCTGTCCACACAAGTTATCTAATGCAAAAACTGTTTACTTGCAGAATTTTTCATACATGCCTGTATAAAGTTGTGCACATGCAAAATGAGTGCTAATAAATGAACATATGGGTTGCTCTAGAACTCAGTTAATGTCAGATTTGCACTTATAAAAGTTATGATGGCTTTTATCAGAAATAAAAGCCTAAAGCTGGGTCATATATCTCCTCTCGAGAAAGAAACATTTTGCAGAAATATCATTTAGCCTCCTAGAAGGGAAGCTATATAATTAATTCCCGTTTAAAAGCTAAGGTCCACATCTCAGCCAAATGCCAGGAAGTCAGCCCCAGCAGAAATGGTGTTTACCCAAAATTCACTCCTAGACGTGTTCAGTAATAAAGAACCCCTAAAAGGTTCAGGGCACAGTCCCTACACTCTAAGCCATTTGAGAGCGGGACATGCTTCAGCCAACTCTTGATTTACCATCATGTGGGGTTACCTCAACACAAAGCTGCAGTAATGTGGTAGCGAATCAGGTTCAAAATGCTTAGCATTAAAAAAGCTGTCATGTACTCTCTGCAGGTGACATAAAATCTTAGAAGACTCTTGGCCAATCACAGGTTTCTTTTTCAAAACCTTGGTTTCCCAGACAAGCACTGCCTCATCGGCAGTCTGCCTGCATGCTGGGGCAGGGCTCCTGTCTGCCTGCCTGTCCGCACTGCAGGCACCGCTTCTCTTCTGCTGCTGCCTGCCCAATATTTCTACCACAACATGCATTATTCAGCTTTATGATACAGGCAGGATTTATAGTTAAATGAGGGAGGGCTTTCAACGGGGTTTATTAACTGGGAAAAGCTGGAGGCAGTGCTCGGTTACATATTCTTACATAAGGTGATGCAGTGGTATAATATCTGTCACAATCAAAGGCTAATGCAAATTCAGTGGGCACTGTAATACCAGCACTAATAATCAATGTTAAATTAAGATGTATTACCTAGGTAGCATCCATAAAGAAAAAAGGAGTCTTGAAATGTCACAGTCATTTTAATTAGAGCAGTGTTGGAGCTGGGGAGGAAGGCTTGTCGCTATAAAGAAACATTGGTAAAATTCTGTTCAGTTTTTGCTGGAAAATGCAGTTAATTACACTGACATATGCTGAAATGAGACTGTATAGTTACTCTCCTTGATGAAATGAGCTCTGTGTTTCTTATGAGACCAGATTTTAAATAAACTACATAAATAAAGTGATAAAAACTCCTTTAGTACTTTCCATCTCCCCTTCTCCATATATTTCCCTTGTAGTTATTTTCAATCTACAAATTAATTAAAAGCAGAGCAGGCACAGTATATCTTTGAAAGTTGTCTGTCCCCCACACCCTGAACTTGTTTAGAATACAAAGATTGTAAAAGTGAGCAAGAGTACTTAATATAGAATTGTTTCAATGTGTGTGTGTCGAGACTACTGCACACCAGGGAGGGCAATTGTGCCCTGTGCAATATTATGCACCATCAGAGTTAAAAATGAGGGCTGTAGGTTGTGATTTTTTTGAACATTGGTTTTATATATATTACATAATATATATTACATACACATATACTTACATATATACATATATATATTAGTTTATTGCTTGGCCTCTCGCATACTCTGGCCCCCTCTCTCTTGTGTTTTCAGTATCACGATATAGCCTGCTATGCATTATGGAGCATTGCAGATTATCCTTTTCATGTATAATATGTTATCCATGCTAAATTAGAAAACAGGAAGAAACAGAGGGCAGCTGGTGCTTGCCCTTTACTATAATATTCTAATAATCTGCTTTAGCTAGTCAGTTCTTGAATTCTAGTAGTAATGATCATTCAAATATTTCTCCCCAGACAAATTATTCCATTGTCTAACCTTTTGGACATTTCTGCCTAATGTGTAGTTTTAATATTTAAGTTTTGAATTTCAGACCATTATTTCAGTCATAATGGTAAATGTGAAAGCCATCTTCTATCAATTAACAACCATCTGGGAAAGATGAAATTCAGAAATGAAGCAAAGTGCTGTACAATAGTGAATGATGAAGGGAAAAAAAATGATAACCAAATGAAAAGTGCTTTTTGCAAGTGCTTTATGGCACAGAAAGTTGGTGACCTCTTCAACTTTTAAAAATCTGTTTCTTTTTTCCCTCGGTAATACATGGAATTCATAACTGTCAGTTCTAAGTGTGTCAGAATCATTAGTCAGTTTCATGTCTACTGGGTTGTTCTAAAAAGTAGCAAGGAAACAGATAAATATTCGGAATTGTAGAAGTGGTTGCCTTCTGGGTTTTTTGAGATTCTCAGTGGTTATTTTCTAGATTTTCTCCAGAACAAAAACAAGTTAAAACATTACCACTTAAAAAAAGAAAAGAAAAAATATTATTGTGTGATCAAAAATTTCAAGGGACTCAAGCGTTAGAAATTCCATGTATAGTTGTAAAAAAGTTGGTAATTGGGGAATGGTGCTGGCAGGTGCTGAACAGTACTTTAGGTCCAGCCAAGCTTCAGCACATTATCCCAGGATTTAGTAAAACTCTGTGTTGCAAAGCAGGTAAAGCTTACTCCTGACACTTCTGACCGGTTAATATAGGACACTTTGTGTTTATCAGATTTTCTCTTTTGCATAGTCCTCAGAGAACCTAAGTAATGGTAAATAACAAGCACTGAAAATTCTTACAGCAACAGTAAGTTACTTTGCCCATCACATGAGAGAGGAGGGAATGCTGGCTAGTTGCTACCACCATCAATTGCGTAGGTGAAATAGCCTACTCCTTTCTGTAGGGTCCAAGAATAGTTCCAGATTTCATGGTTGGAGGTGACTGCTGCAGCGCTCTGTGATGAGTCCTCACAGTGTAGCTGTGGAATCCTGTCCCCAGCCCCCTTCTCTCCGCTGGGGAGTAATGACACAGGAGAAACCACATGTAACAATGTAATCGGTGTCTAGTCTTTACCTGGCTGCAAAGTCGAGTGGTTACCCATATGACACATGCTGCCAGGAAAAGTCTAGCCCTAAAATGACCTATAAGTTCAGCCTTCCGCGTATGAAGCTGGAGTTCAGTGATTGTATTTGCACCCTACGCGTAACCTCATACACTACAAAAGAAAACACTACAAGTGCAGACACATCAAAGAAACACAGTGTTATTCTGTCCCTGAATGGTCAGAAAAATAATAAAAAAAGAAGAAACTTCCGGCTAGCAGGAATTTTGATTGTCATTAAATAGTATTGTAATCCATTTCAGATGCAAGGAAATCCTCCTCCAATTTCATGCTACAGTAGTGTACATAATAAAAATAAATGTATGTTACCAACATAGATTAAATGGCTGCTGATTGAATATTGCACCAAGGAGAGAGGTCAGCAGAAAGTTCTGGCCTAGATTCTGAATTTTTTGCCTTCAATCAATGCTGCTTAAAAGCTACAATAATCATGAGTGGCCAAAATCAGTACATGTTGCTACAATTGTGACCAATTACTTTAGAGAAAGATATTCTGTTATTTTTTTCATGTTACTTTTAATTTTTTTTTAATTAACCACATAAAAAGACAAAGGAACTGTTTTATATATTTTAAATATATACCTATATATTAACCTTTGAGGAGGTTAAATTCCTTCATTTCAGCTTATGTCAGTAATATCTCTTAATCTGTGTATTGCTGACTTAACAGACCATAAAGGATTTTGGAAATTAGTCAGAGGAGTCACGAATCCAAATGCACTGGAAGGGTTTACCAGGACAGTGGACCTTGGCATTTCATTTGATGAATGTAACTCACTTTGCATGACCCACTCTTGTAAATTTCTCATCATGGGCAATGTGTAGTTCTCCTTACAAGTACTGTTGCTGCCTATTTGCATATATGAATGAGAATTCCAATAATGTACAACTACTTAAATTTATAATTGAAGTCAGTTTATATTCAACTCCACTTTTGCTGGAAAATACGATTTATTAGACTTCAGTTACTGTAGGCATACTAACAATGCTATTTTTTTTTTTACCAGATGAGAATTTCTTTCTAAACTAATGTTTTAGGCAATCTGAGAAACCCTCTATCTCTACGTCAGCATTTTTCTTATACTGTTGAAGGAATCAAGATTTTTTTCTAGTGAAATGGACTAAATCCCTATCCTAGAAATCAGTCAGAACTCTCTTCTTTTGAGGACTGCTTCTTTCCTTGAATAGTCATTTCCAATAACTTCAGAGAATTCACTTGCTTACATGCTGTTAAAAACAGAGATTTACATGGATTCAAGGGAATTCTATAAAAACATTGGAAAAAAGAAATAATGTCACAGAGCACTTTGGGAGGAGTATCCTTAATAGCCAGACAGTATGATCAACCGGTTGTTAGTCAGGACCAATAAAGGTAGCCTTTCCTCAGTAATTGCTCCTTGCAAACAGTTACTTCCTGTAGAGGTTCATAGCTTCAATACACTTCTTCCTTGAGGCATCGCTAGGAAAAGCTCTTTCCCAGGGGGACGTGCAGTAGCACATAGTTAAAGACATTAAAAAAACCAAACCAAAACAAAGCCCACTAGCTAAATTGCATGGTGTTCCTAGAAGACAGTAAACAAATAAACTCTATTGTGCCCAATTTAGAAGTGAGCAAAGTCTGTTTGCTCGCACTTACCCTCAATTGCACTGCTGGGAGGAAGGGAAAGCATTAATCTCATGCACAATCAGTTTTACCTTGCACTCACCATCTTACTTTTTATCTCCTGCCCTGACTCTATCATTCCATGTACCAAGAATATATTGTAAACCTACCCACACACATTGAAAAAATTGTAGCTGTAGTGTTAGCAATACTTTAATTTTTTTGTTTGTTTGTTTGGACAACTATGGTTTTACTCCTTAGAAATGTAACTCCTTAGAAATGTTCATTTATATTTTTGTTGATTGCTTTTTGCCTTTGAAACTTGTTTAGTAAGTAAGACGGATTTCATTTTGTTTAACGAGTTTCCCTTTCAACAGCTCATCTCGATATTGGATTTTATTTTATCATGTCATGCATACTCCCAGTCTCTCAGCTTCTGTCAAAATAAATGCAATGTACAGTGCCGGATGCAAAGATAAAACTTACTGCTTTTAATGGAAGAATTGTCAACTTTTCAACAGGTGTCTGTCTGTTGCTCAAGACTATAGTCTGCTTTTATTTACATGAGGCCCTGTCCTCACACTGACAGTTTTAGTTTTATTTTTATCTTTTCCTCTATCTTGTTGCTACTTCTACCTAAGTAAGAATTCCCTAAGTCTTAGCTAGATTCGATTAAATTTACCAAATTTTGCCTGTGCAATATTTTAGCTGGAGAGTATGTTAGTCAGGACAGCATTTACCTCAGCTAATTTTAAAGTTAGAGTTCACCAATCCACATGCAGATGCCCGCAGTGTAGATGTCAGAATCTGAGACCTCTAAGCCAGGTCAGAGGAATAATGTTTGGTGTCCCTGCAGCCTCCATGTAAGACAGTGCTGCCATGAGAAAAAATAATGGTCCTCAAAACTGAGATGCTACAGCAATTATACATACTGCTTTGGTAGTTCTTGTGATATCATCCTGTGTTGTTCTCTGTTGCTTCAGAAACTATTACTCTGTGTATGTACCTCTGCCTGCTACCCCTTTCCCTAACTCTGCTAAATCCTGCTGTCGTGATTTAGCCCCAGCTAGCAACAAAGAACCATGGGACTGCTCGCTCGCTTCTCCCCTTGGGTGGGATGGAGAGGGAAATTGGAAGAAAAAGGCAAAACTCGTGGGTTGGGATAAATACAGTTTAACAGCAGCAAAGGTAGACAAAAATAACAACAATGATACTGATTCAAAAGAATATACAGTGCACAGGGATACACAATGCAATTTTCCCACCACCTGATGCCCAGCTCCATCCCGAGCACTGATTGTCCTTCCCTGGCCAGCTTCCCCATTTAAATATACTGGGCATAATATCAGATGGTGTTGAATATCGTGTTTGTTTGGCTAGTTTGGGTCAGCCGTTCCAGCTGTGTTTCCTCCCAGATTCTTGTGATAATTAACCCTATCCCAGATGAACCCAGGACTCCTGTTTATGTCTTCCAGCTGCAGTTCTGCCAGCTGCTCTGTCTGCCAGTGACCAGGCTGCCCATCCTTCCCACTGTGCTTTGCAAATGCACCTTACCTTCTTTTTGCGTAAACCAGCCAGATAGCAAGAAGACAAGAGGACACCATGCCTTACCTAGCATGTGGGACTGAAATGTTTCTTAGCTTTTTCACTCTGCTTGCTTTACCCTTGTCAGAGCAGGTTGCTACACAGAGGAACACAGTCACATTTGAAGTGACAGATTTATGTCTATAATACCTAACGGGGAGTGCCAGGAACCAAACCTGGGCCTTGATTCCATATGACATATATAGATGGCTCCCATCAGCTCAGCATAAAGCAAACCCCTCTTATGGCAGGTCTGTCTTCAACAGAGCTGTTTGAAATGTCCAAAGAAAGAGCCAGGGAAGGACCTGACCCTTAAACAGTGCCGAAGGTTTAGGCTCACTAGATAGATCTCTTTATTGACCCACAGAGTGCCAGACTCTGCTCCCATCTTGCTAAATGTGCCTCAGAAAGCCATCCAGCTGTGTGCAGAGTCTGATCCCAATGTTTTCAATTCACACAGTATACACATGCTATGCACAGATGCATGCAACATTAAGCATACCCTGGATTAGTAAATTTGCACGGGAATAGCAGAGAGCTGCTCTCACTTTACAAGCAGTCCTGGTTGACTACTAAAGATCCAGACAGCAGCAGAGCTGATCTTCGCTTTGTCAGAGCTACATTTCCCCAGAAGAAGCTTCTAACAGCGTGAAAAGAGTAGTTGTAGATCTGTTCAGGAACCCTGAACTACGCATATGTTCAGCAGAGTTCTTGTCCCTCACTCTAGCAAAGGATCCTCATTTTGCTGTTAGGGGGCTTCAATGCTGCCAGAATACAAGGGACTAGTGCACCTGTGGTCTTTCCAGTCCAGAAACACTACCTTCTTACCAGTACTATGTCTTGCTATGTGCAATAGTCTAACCCCTAATACGGGATCTAACATGTCTAACCCCTTGGCTTGTTTCTGAAGGTGGCTAATTACTCCGTTACGTTTGCAGTGTGGATACTTCAGACACATAGCTTACAGCTGTAGTATGTACCTATTTCAGTAACAATCTTAGTCACTTACCTTTGTGTAATTTCAGGTTGTTTTGTTGTTGAGGTTTTTTTTAATTATTCAATTCCAAATTTCTTCAGGCCTAATAACTGTTGAACAGTCTCGGATTTTTAAACTGTGATTAACCATAGTTCATTACAAAATAAAAAGTGATAACACATTTATCTCTAAGGGTTTGTCATGAACCGTAAACCACACTGATAAGTGTGAGAAAGAATGCAAGAAAGCATTAAGAGGTGCAAAAGTGTTTAAACTAATTAAAATGTTAGATGAAAAAAAAAACTGAGAAAGGGAAAAATATGATTGGCATTTGACAAAGTGTGAAGAAGCAGAAGCATCAACATAATCTTCTTTTCTGCATATTTTAAGATGACTTTTGGATAACACATCTACTATGCATTAAACTATAAGTTGAGTTACATGCAGTGGGATTCATTTCACCTGGTTTCAGATGTCCAAGCCTGAGATAGATATCCTAGATGGTCTTCAAAAAGAATAAGCATTGTCAGACTGTATTTCATTACATTCTCAAATAAGCATGTAAAACAGATGAACTGAATTACCATCAGGTTGTCTGAAAAAAAAAAATTCTTACTGAGGGAACCAGGGAAGAGATTGTGTTTTTCCTACTGGCTGGACTGCAAAATAAACCTGTAGGCTAAACATCTAAACACAGGGGTGTAGAAATCTCTGCAGTTAGAGTAGAAGAGAGTGACTGATCCCGGCAACCGAGGAAAAATTACTATTATGGATCACCATAGGAAACACAAAGATGGAAATATTTTAAGAGAAGTGAAGTGCCAACTATAGGATGAATGGAAGATTTTGAAAGGATATGGCTTACATTTTCAAGTCTGCCCAGAGAAGTGGTCATTCAATCCCAACTAATAGTTGGGAAATATGCTGCTGACAGAAAGCACTTTTGGGCAGCATATTGGCTTGACAATGTACTAATGTGACTGATGAGTCTGATGTGTCCATTTTTTTTTATTTAGCTGCTGCTTATGGAATGTGCATGTTTTCATTTGTTCTGATTTTTTAAAAAGCTGTTCTTTAGCAGTGGGAAGAAATACTGCTTGTTTATTCTGTCTTGTCTAGATTTAGGTGGAAGGCCACAGGAGACAGAGAAGGCTATGCCAGTTCTAGCAGTAAGTGAACAAGTTACCCTAATTACACTATTTTAATTTGCATTCCAATGTAACCTCTCTTTAGTTATTCATAGTCCTTTTAATGTTTTTAGCATGCTTACTTTAAGAAAAAGATATAGGTGGATTCATTTCAAAGTTCTAACCAAAGCCTTTTACTAACTGGCTACATTGGTTTTAGTCTGTAATCTGGGTTAAATAAAAAAGTAAACAAAGCATTTCTGAAGCCTACTATCATACTGAAAAAATACTTTTTTATTTTTTTAAATACGCTTGACTACTATGTGCAAATTAGCATTAGAAATTATGCACTCCTGGAATGGAGATGGATACATATAATAATTTTACAGATTGACACTTGTGAGTACAGCTAGTTCTTTGTGCTTAAGTGCCTGCAGGAGAATAGTAAAGTAGAACCTCAAGAACAATTTCTCCTGCTCTGAAATAGTGTCATGTGTATATAAATCCCAGAGTGGAACTTTTCAAAATGCATTGTATGGGGAGTTCATTTGATTTATTTACAATTACCCCCTGCATGCTCCTAAATCTCTTCCTTTATGACTTAGTAGAGGAGCTTTCTTGTTTATATTTGTGCTGAACATTATCTTGGTCTTCATTAAATCTCATCTCACTAAATTACTGCAGCCAAAGTGCCAGATCATTTAGATGTATCTTCATTTGTTTATGCTTAAATACCCCACTTGCCAGAGGGTTAGGCTTAGAATATTTTAGGACACAGTCAATTCTGGATGTGTTTATTCAGCACTGAGACTTGCCAGACCACACTTTTTCTGGGTTTTAGACCTCTTCAAATAAATATGAAATGTGAATTAGTTTTTTTTTAAAAAATAGAACTAAGACTTTCAGAAATGTTTATTGATAGATGCCCTATAAAATTAGAAAGACTATAGGAAGGCTTCAAATATGAACAGTGAGTTGTAAGTAAAATCTTGCAAGCATACTGTTATTTTAGGTAATGTGCACATATAGTATTGAAATTATGAGTACTTTGCATAAATCATTGTGTCATTAAGTACCTGGAGACACTGCTTTGTTTTTCATATAAACCAATATAATTTAACCAGAGGTAAACAAAAACCCTCCTTCCCCCGCTTCTGTTTGTAAATACAAGGAAAGGCATCTTATTAAAGGCAATGCTGCTAGAATACTGCGTATTTTAGGTGAGATGGTAATATAGATATCTAGCTTCTGACAGTAGGGGGCATATTCTATAAGTGATAACAAGTAGAGATTTACATATATAACCTAGAGCAGAATCAGTAAAAACATTGGTCTAAGAAGACATTTTTTTGTTACACAGTGTGGGACAATGGCCTTGCTGGACTCATCAATGCCAGAGGTGGACTTGCTTGTACTCATGTGTCAAACACAGAAGAGTTAACAAAATGGAGTGGTTTGACTAGAACAATGACCTTGGCTTATCTTACCAGACAGAAGTACTGACCTAACACTCAAATCAACTGTGTGACACATGGGGTGACGCAGAGGCTTCACAGCCAGATGACACTTTAGTTGAGGAACAAAAGTCCGTCCCATAAGCACGTACTAAGCTCCCTGCCCCAAGGGCATGCCAGACTGCTGAGTCCTGCTTCTGATGATGAAACATGCTATGCCAAGAATCAGTCAACATAGAATAATTGACTTAGTCCCACCTTGCCAAGATCTGCCAAAGATTTTTCAAAGGTATAAAACTGGCACTTGAAAACCCTCTTTTGGAGGAGGAGTCAAATGAAAACCTTACCTGACAGACAGGTCGACAAGCCTGAATCTCTCTTCCCCCCTAGAAAGAGACACCTTTTTGGTAAGTGTGACACCCCCAACTTTGTTGCATGTATCCAAGGAAAAATATTATTAACTAAAGTGCTGAACTATTACCTTGAGCTCAATTTTTGTAGACAGTGCATTTATCAATGGGAATCCCAAATCTGTGATACCTGTCACTTGAATAAATTACCTGTTGTTTCAACTTTGCGAAAATGTCTCAGTGAGAGTCCCTGGGAGGGCTCTGACAGGCAAATGTTGACTCTGATAAGTGGCCACATACCTAACCCCTGAAACATGTACTGTTGACCAGGTCTGGGACTAGGGGTGGATTCAGCTGCACCTAGGCTCCTCTCACTGAGCAGGAGTTTAGAAAGCAGGGGGGTCCACTCTGAACCTCATGACTCCATGCAAGGGCTTTCCTGCTGCCCTTACTGCTTATCAGACTCCTTGAAACCCTTTAACCCTTTAACGCGACACATGGTGTGTCCTCATTGTGAAATAGGAAGAGATGTCTATGCCTTTGGACACCCAGGTTGATAAGTCCACAGTGTGCATCACCAAGCGATGTGCATTGCAAAATTCATGTCCAGATTCAGATGAGACCCAGTAATTATAAGGTTTAGCACATGTGGCACATAGAGTCAAGATGCAGTCTGGCAGTGTTAATATGGCATGGTTCCTTTTGACAGAGGTTTTTTTGTGGCTGCTGTGCCACGTGTCAGACTAGTGGGTCTCATGCCCATCTTGATGTTACTCTGTACAGAGTAACCACCAAAAATCTCTGCTAGATCATTTGCCATACTTCATTTCAGACAAATGGCATATGTTCCTTAAGTTTAAGACTTATTTTTGCAATATGTGCCAGTTCTAAATTTTTGTCCCTTGTGCCTGTTTTGAACAGCACCTACTACTGAACGACTATCTTTTTCTTCTGTGACTGGTAAATGGTGTTTTTCACTTTTTTTTGGCAGTGCTCATGCATCTACTGTAGGCCAACATAAGTATGGAAAAAGGTCAGTGAAATAATTTAGCAAATGTAATTATAACCTCCTGAATTAAATATTTTATTCATAATGTCTGGAGTGCTATAGAAACATGAAATTTTCTGCCAATACATTAAATGTCTATACGTACATCTATATATATACCCACATATGAGTAACTGCAGTTCATAAACATGAATTAAATTTAGATTTCATATAGCTATATGGTCTTTGAAAGTTTTGGGGGGTTTGGTTTTTGGTTTTTTTTCTCTTTAGTTTAATCAAATTTTTCCTTTGCTTTCTTCCCATCTATCAAAACTTTTTGTCTCTTTTGGAAGCCCAAGATTAATTAGTTGATTCTCTCTTCTTCTTTTCTAATTCTATCTGCAGTTCAGAGGCACATAAAACCACAAAGCAAGATAATAACCTATAAATGGAATAATTAATTCTATGCACTGAAACTAATTTTAATTTGTATTTCTCAAAGTTTCTCACTAGGGACCAGAGAATCTGGAGTTCTAGGGACTGAATTGCTCCAGTTCTGGTTATTCTGAATATGTTTTGGGTAAAAATTGTTCCTGTAAAACTGGAGCTTGCAACAGCCAAAATCAGAGGGGAAATTAATAACCAAAAACATTTTAAAATGAGCAAGAAGGAGGAAAAAAGCTGAAAAATATTTCAATCTTAACCTATCTTTTTTAATCGATCATATTTCATTTGTGACATTAAGAATTTTGGACAGGCAGTAACATGAATATTGACTTTTCATTAAAGATAGTAGGGAAATATCAAGGGGCGTGGATTCTTGGTTTGCTCTTTTTGAAAAACATCAGAGATATTTTAGTTCTGTTAAATTTGATAGATTCACAAAATCACAGAATGATTGAAGTTGGAAGGCACCTCTGGAGAACATCTAGTCCAACACTCAAAGCAGGGTGAGCTGGTGCAAGTTGCCCAAATCATGAATGTGTCCAAGTATGGAGACCTCACAACTTCTCTGTGCAGTCTGTTCCGCTGTTTAATCACCTTCACAGCAGAGATTATTCTTCTTAATTTTGAATGGAATGTCCTGTATTTTGATTTATGCCCATTGTCTCTTGTCTGGCCCTGAGATCAGTGAAAAGCACCAGGTGTCCTTGCTGCACCGGACCTGCAGAACTGCATCTGTATTCAGGAGCAGAGTGGGAGCAGAGACGTAACCCCAAGTGGGTTAGGTCTCTGATGTGTTGGGGTAGTGGCTCCAGTGGGTGCTGAGGATAGTGCCTATGGCACATCAACACAGTTGCTGTGCATGTGTTCACTGTCCTCAGCAGAGTTTCAGGCCTGCTGTTCTGTGCCCTTCTGCTGCTAGAGAAAGCTAGAAGTCACGTCCTCCATAGTTATCCCTTCTCAGCAGTGGCAGGTATGCTGAAGTTCCTTGAAGAGTTCCCTTGATCCCAGAAGATCCGTATTTGCATTTAGGAAAGAACTAGATGGCCCCAAACCTCTTTGCTGAGTCCAGAGACCCTTCATCAGTATTGTCCTACTGCTCCTGGTGTCCTACTGCTCCTGCTTATAGCTAAATAAATACCAATTCCTTGGACAATTAGTCAGTTCCATAAGATGACTGATCTGCTTATTAACTTGTAAGAATATAGGATCAAGGAAATAAACATTTCAGGGCCAAAGAAATACTCATCTTTATGGCAAACCTGACTGAGAATTGTATTTTCTGAAAAATAAATTCTCTCCCTTCCATCTTTAGTGCATATTTTTCTTCCTAGCCCCCAAAAATCCAATAAATAGTAAGCACAGGCTTAATTTTTAGGCTGAGTTTTAATTATCTAATTTTATTCCTGAAATCTGAGTTCATATATTCTCCTTTTTCCCCTTCTGAATCAGTTTAAAAAAAATCTATTTTAATATTGAATATTTTCTTAAATATGAGATAAATGTTGTCGTTTTTCACCCTTTCCTGTGTTACACATTTGTATCCATGTCGTAATGTTTGTGCTTTGAGAAGACTGCAAGCAAAACCCACTAGACACCACTTTTTGCCCAGTGCTTTATTTCAAGAAATGGATTTGAATATACACATCCTTTAAGCACAAATCAAACAAATAAGCACTCTGTAAAGAATGCCACTTAAGGACCAGGAAGGGAAAATCTTTAATGACTAGAATCACTAAAACTTCCTTTACTGTTGTCTGGTCCAATTTTTGATTAATTCACAGTACATTATGAATGCCATGGAAGTGACACCAAAGAAAGCAAATAAAAAGTTCAGAATAAGGCTTCATATTTTATAGACAGCTGTGACAAAAGTACTACAATACAGAACTTCACAGTAATTATTCTATTGCACATAACTAGTAACTTGTGGAGCATAAAACTAATATTGAGTGTTAGTTCAAGCACAGTATGCTTTTAAAATGCTATCAAACAGTGGCAAGCTATGCCAGAAAGCACAGCCTCATCCAATAGCTTTATGTAAAATACAGATACTTACCAAGTCTTAATTTTTACTACATAGTAGTACAACATGTTCCTAGGCTTCATGCTATGCTGTAAAATGTAACAAAAAAGCCCTAACAAACAAGAAAAAAAAAAATCCTCATTTGCCTGCTAGGTATTTCTGAGACATTTTTTAGAGCTTTTAAAATAATATCTTTCCATGTGATTCCTTATTTGGTTAAGCTTTTCAGCGTTCATGTGGGTGCTTTATGTTTGTTCTTTGTTGACAAGAACACCCTGCCAAATCAAGGTTTTTCCATTTGTCTCTTCAATAATACTAGCATATTTTTGGTGCCCTTTGACACAGAAACCTGCTTAGTACACATAGCAGTCTTGTTTGTTAAAGTTAAAAAGTGTAGTAACGAAGGCTATTCTCTGGAAGAAAAATGATTTGGATCTGGGTCTAGGAAAAAAAGAAAGGTGGGTGAAGAGTGAGGGCTTTGCCTCAACATGAGTAATTGTCTCATGCTCTGCAGAATCCTGAAGGATTATTTTGAAGATAGCTGTTTACTGTTCCTTTTGCTGCTGGGTTAACATAATGGAGTGCTTTCTCCAGACACTGAATTTGGCTTCAAGTCTCTTATTCATGCCTTTTAGAATGGGAGGAAAAAAAAAAAGAAAGGTGCTGTCGTACAGACAGCTCTTTCCTTCACTGAATGTATTCATTGCCATATGATATATATTAGTTGAGTAAAATGTATATTTCGTGGGTAATTTCATGACCCAGCAATGTGCGCTCACAGCCCAGAAGGCCAACCGCATCCTGGGCTGCATCAAGAGAAGCGTGGCCAGCAGGTTGAGGGAGGTGATTCTGCCCCTTTATTCCGCTCTCATGAGACCTCACCTGGAGTCCTGCATCCAGCTCTGGGGCCTTCAGCACAGGAAAGACATGGACCTGTTTGAGCAGGTCCAGAGGAGGGCCACAAAAATGAGCAAAGGGATGGAACACCTCTCGCATGAAGAGAGGGTGAGAGAATTGGGGTTGTTCAGCCTGGAGAAGAGAAGGCTCCAGGGAGACCTTGTAGGAGCCTTCCAGTACACGAAGGGCCCTACAAGAAAGTTGGACAGGCACTTTTCACCAGGGCATATAGTGACAGGACAAAGGATAATGTCTTCAAGCTGAAAGAAGGTAGATTTAGATTAGATATTAGGAAGAAATTTTTTACCCTGAGAGTGATGAGGAACTGTCACAGGTTGCCCAGAGAAGTTGTGGATGCCCCCTCCCTGGACATATTCAAGGCCAGCTTGGACAGGTCTTTGAGAAACCTGGTCTAGTGGAAAGTGTCCCTGTCCATGGCAGGGGTGTTGGAACTACATGGTCTTTAAGGTCCCTTCCAACCCAACCATTCTGTGATTTTATGATTACATGTATAATTTTGCAGCTGCAGTATTCTCACCTTTTAGTTGGGTCTGCTCTTTATGAGTGTTAGTCTATGACTTAGCAAGAGAAAACGTGCTACTGGAATCATATTAGCATATTTAAAGCCATTTAATGCTCTTTATAAACCATCAGATCAACTATGGCTGAATTGTTCAAGAAATGTGGGAGATCTCATACAATAATTGACCAGTAAGTTTTAGAATAAAACTGGCAGTAAGACGCAAATTTTCTACATTGAATTTCAGATTTCCAGGTAGTTTGTAATTTCAGTTGGGGATTTCTGCTGAAAATTAAAAAATACTTCATATTCGTATCTGCTCTTGATGTGAAAACTACAAAAGCTCAGGGCTCGGAGGTCAGCTTCTGGTTTTGTTGCATCCTTTGATTTCTGTATGTCTAATGTGTGGCTAACAACCATATTTGCCCATCAGTATGTTCTGGTTTTGCTAAGAGGTAGTGGCTGTTGTGGCTGCAAGCATGAGCAGAGCACTTGTCTCTCCACCCTGCCATGATGTCTCAAACCCCTACCGAAAATTACAGTATTAATATCTCTCAAATTGCTGCCACCGCTGCTGTTAATAATTAGCAGCCTGTAGAGAACCATGCATTTTAATGGAAATGGAGTTTCCAATATTGCTGTACACCTATGAGAAGCTTGGGAGTATAGTTCTATTTTGGCAGAGACAGAGTGGAGAAACTTGTACTATAAGCTGTTCATGCTGTAGCTGTCCTGTGAATATATGGAGGTTGTCAACCACCAAGGCTGCTGTGTTTTTCAGCAGTCACTGAGTGCCAAGCAGCATGATAGAGGGTTGCTACATTCAGCATCTGAGTCCTCAGTGATCCATACTGTATAACAGGAGTCCCTGAATAACATAACAAGACAGCAGATGACAGTGACTGCTTTGGTTTGGCTCATCTTAGCCTCTTAAAGGTTCAGTTTCCCACATCCTTCTTTCCCTGCTAAACATAACTGTAATAACAACCTAAACATAAAGTAGAATTTCCAGCTTTATAAGCAGCCCAATAATTAAGCTACTTAATTATGTCCCTCTAGTTTTAGAGTTGCTAGGTGGTGTTGTGTAGCCTGATGGGTCTTTCTGAGACATCAGCGTCATTGTTACCAGATGGCAATAAATCTTTCCTTTCTGTCCGAGAATCTGAGCCCCATCTCCGAGGGCTCAGCTGCTCAGCCTGCTGCAGCTGTAGTGTGTCTGAGACATCTTGGGGAACCACAGCCAATTCTGTGCCATTTATGTCCCTCTTTTCTGGTATCTGGAGAAGGTGTTGCTTATTACTTCACAGTATATGTCAGTTGGAGTGACAGACTCATAAAACCAGGAGGATACTTCTGGTGATATCGCCTCCTCTTGTGATCATTGTTTTTCGTTGTGGTGTATATGGCTTCATTTTGTGAAGATTCTGCAAGTGCTGGAAGAACAAATTATAGTGAAGCTGTTTTTTTGTTGTTGTTGTTTTGTTTAGGTTTTGTTTTGTTTTTTCTATTTTTTTTCTTTTCTTCTGTATCTGCAAATTCTCAGTGACTCTGACAGCAATGCTTTTGGTATTTCGTTGAGCAAATGTGAGGAGGTGACAACCCATGCCTCATCAGCATTATTCAGGAGTCCAGATTGGATTCTACAGCTGTTTTTCTGAGGTGCTTAATTACTTTGACACTGTCACTAAACCGTTAGACTGGGGATCACGTGAGAGTAACAGCTAGATGTCTAGACCCATATTTCACTGCAGAACGCCTAGACTCAAGCCCACTGAGCTGTGGCCAAGTGTTAGATGTTGATACGCATGGTCATCTGTTTAGCTCTAGTATCCTTACAGAATAATAATTGTTTAGGACAGGTAAATATTTTTTCCTGACAGTATAAACAAATTTATGTCTACTTTGTTTTGAGAGGGAAAAAGGCAGAATCAGGATTTTCCATGCCAGTTGGCTAGACCCTTTTGACTGCCTGGAAATTGTAACAAACCTTGATAGTTTCTTCTGTGTCACTGCTCCTTTTGGGCAGTTTCAGGTATCACTGACCTTTCCCTAATTGAGCAACACTTAAACCTGTGTTATTTCTAAGCAGTCTCCCAAATGTGTCAGAAGCATTTCTACTTGTTGAGAACAGCAAGCTGGCGTCTTAAAAAACCTGGGGAGTTTTGAATACCGTAAGTTGACAAGTACGTTAAAGTGTCATCGAAGAGAAGGGAAAAGAAGTAGCACATTTTTGAACATGCAAATCCTAAGCAGTCAAATGATGTTGTGTCAGACTGCTCCAAAATGCCTGCTTTGGGCTGAGAATAGCTTTATGAGCAGATAATTTATATGAAGTTACAAGCCTCTGAAAACTTGGGATTATAATGAAGTGCATCCTTAAGTACAACTGAACTGTTGCTACAGTGGTGATGTTATGAATTCAAATGAAGAACAGAAATTAGCAGATAATCTCCTAAGTAACTAAGATCCAGGATCCACCCTGCAAAACATATTATATCTCAGCAGTATTTTTTCTAAATATCATTAATCACAGTCTTAGGTGAGGCATCGACAGCATTTTTTGTTAGGCAGTAAGGGAGTTATTTTAATTTTTAAGATAAATTGTATACTGTTTATGTTCTTTTAAAACACTTTGAAGAATTTCTAACCTACCTAGGATAAAGCAATTCATATATTTTATGTAAGAAGCATAGCATTTTTTTTTACTTTCTTGCAATGGTTAGTTCATATTCTTCCTTTAACTGATGTAAATTCACTAGTAATTGACTTGTGATAACATCTGTCCTAGTAAAATATTAGTCTAGACACTATACACATTAATGTTTTGGGTCAGAGAAGTCTGATTTTTTGTGTGAGACTGACTCATCAAGTAAAGACTTAATCTTTCTATACTAGAACAGAGATTTGAAGAATGAGCAAACCTTGTAAATTGTTGGCCAACTTAACTGATGATGATTGACTGTTTCTTAGTTTTGACTCTTTTGTTTTGTAACAGCCCCGCTTTGTCACACTACTGTGACTAGTAGATGTATCCCCAGTCCAGTTTTGATGTCCAGTCTTTCAATATTTCAAAATATAAATAAGTGTAATAGTATATAATTGGTGGTAAGATGACAATATAGGCAAGACCAGAATTGGTTAACTTACTGGGTTACACCATTGTACATTTCCTGCTGAAGTCAGCTAAAATCTGCATGTATTCTGAACTTGCAGTTTATGAAGCTACAAGTGGGGTCATCTTCTGCCCACAGGTCTCGCTTACTATGGAAGACGTAGACCTGTGTCCCCTTGGAGCATCAGAAGGACTGAAGTGAGCAGCAGTTCTCTAATCCATGATTCATCATGTTTTTAAGTTTTCACAGTCAGGGCAAGCAGGAGAATGTGGCATGTATATAGGCAATAAGTACTTTGAACCATCACTACATTTCTCTGTCTTTACACAGAAAAAATCTTCACAGCTCAGACATACAAATGAATTATTGCCAGACATGAATTGTCATGTGCAAGCTGAGCTGTTGTAACTGTGCCTGAGTTTGTCTCATGCAGATTTGGTTAGATATCTGCATCTCAACTGGGAGGGTACCTAGTAAAAAAGAAATAGGTATTTCTAAGGCATATTTCTTCTGATATATTTTAGCTGTCCACTTTAGAAGGAGATGAATCACTCTGCACAGCTGCCATTTCTCCCTGTGCTCTATAAAAGGCATCTAGATGACTAAATCAGATGTAGGTAATTACTTTTTACTTTGTGTAAGTGACAGGAAATGTAATATGAAACACATTTGCTTAAGTCTTAACAAGAGAGGACATAGTATAGAGCATTTTTCTTCATATTTGCAGTGGGGTAACAGGATCTGTATTGCCAGTTATTGAAGTTCAGCTGACACAAAGTAACTTGTGAAGTCATAATACAATATTATCTATATTTTCTGTGGTATTGAAAGTAGTTGAAACTATCAAAGCTCTTACCACTGGAAAACTCATATAAAGTATGCTCTAATGTTTTGGATTTAATTCAGCTTCTCTGTTATTTTGAGTCAATTACATGTATCTCTTGGAGATTGGTCAATAATAATAATAATAAAAAATTAGGTCTCTACTACTGTGTTTCCTGGCTGGCTGCCTGAAGAAAAATCTTTCTCCTTTGGCTGCCCCTTTGTGTGTACTTAATCAAATTAACTCAAAATAGAAAAAACGATATACAGATCAAAGGAAAATGTTTGACTATAAATTACCTGCTTGTCTCTTGGGCTTACTCACCTCCCTTCAAATAGGAAAGGAAATACTAGAGTGCTTTTTTTTGCCTTTTAGCTGTTTCCAGTCCATTAAGGACATTTTACATAGCCTGAGACCGAAAGGACATAGGACAGTCCAAATTCTACTCTGCTGTGAACTAGTGTAATTGGTGGCTCAGAGCATACTAGAACAGAGATGCAAAGACTTAAATAGCTATCGTCACACATAGAGTAAGCTAGAATTGATGAAAAATCATGGCAATATAGCTGTTAGGCAGCATTGTTCTTACATTTTCTTGTATTAAAAGCAGTATCTCTGCTTATCCATTTGTGTTGGTGTAACTGGCTTTTTCAATCAATTGACGTAAGAGTTATAACACAATTTCTGAAAGTCTAGCTATTCACAGTTGAGAAATTAAAATTTTTCCAAGTGAAATTTCTTTTTATTTTATGAAATAAATTAATGATCAGACCATGTGAAACAGATTGTGAGATGTGTCAATGATTTAGCAGGTTGAAATTCATAATGCATTCCTGAACACATTTCCTATGGAATAGAGATAATGTGTAGGAGAATAAAGACATTTGTTCAATTTTACGTCAGAATGACTTCTTGTCTAGATAAAAATCACTTGGTCTCAAGTAGTATTGGCCCTAATCCTCAAGCAAGTATTGAATTTATGAGTATGTTTTAAAAAAGAAGAAAGAAATTATCATGTACCAACCTACTTCTGTTAAAAACCAAATACATATTTGTAAGTTCTCTTTTTGTATGGTATGTTTTAAAAAAAAAGAGATTAGAAATTAAATTAGGTTTGTACGTAGTATAACAGTCATCAAAATAATTTTGGATATCCAAGATAAGATTAAAATCAAACGACTCTGAGCTATCTAAAACACAGTCTGTTGTATTTCAACTAGACTCAGATACACCATTATCTTAGGCTCTGTTTATTACCGTTGGAAAGATGGAGATACTTTCAAAGATGTCGTTCATCTGATCTGACAACACACGAACTGCACCCAAGAAATCCCATTGGTCTGTACTGATTGTGGGTGCAGTGTTGGATGACTCTCAGACATGGATGTCTCTAATACCAATATCATAATTTGGTTCAACAAGTTTGTTTCAGTCACAAAGAAATAAAATGGTCTTGGTTTAAATTTTCTTCAGTCATTTCCAAGAGAAACTTAACTAAGATTATTTAAATTTGAACTAAGAATTAACACAAGAATTAAAATTTATGTTTTGTCTGACACTACACAGAGAGTATTTTCAAAGTGTGAACAAATGTTGCAGTCAGCCATTATACATGTTACGTGCAAAATCATGAAATGTTTAGAAAGCTGTTCTGGTCTGTCTTTTATAATAATTTTTTTTCAGAACTCAGTAATGGAAAGTGTCACAGTGTTTTCAGTGTTCCAGTTGTTCGTAACTTAGCTATTGAAATGACCAGGGGGCTAAAATTTTGTAACTGAAGTTACTAACATTTAAAAAACATTTTTGCCTTTTTTTAAGGGTCTTTGAATGCAAAAGAAGTTTTTAAAATTGCATTCCTGCCTACAGATTTTTTCAGTACTTCTATAACTCCAGCTACACTTGCACAACATAGAATGGTTAAACATCAGTCATGAATACGAACACTAATATTATACTAATCAAGTTTAACATTTCAAACCAAATCACTGCAGATGAACAGTACCTTTTTAAAAACACTTATGTGAGGAATCACAGTGCTCCATAGCTCTACAATAATCTTCATTCTCTATTAACTTGTTCGGTCCTATAGAAAAAACATAAAAACCCTTGAAGATACTGGAGGCTAAACTTCAAGACCATTTTCAAAAATTACTAAGACTTTTGAGTCCAGTTCAAAATGAGCCTTAAGGCTCTGTCAAATTAAAAGCCTAACTCGTATAATTCAAAGCAATTTTGAGAGTTCACAGGCACTTCACATCCCAGTAAAAAATATGGTGAGTCAGGAGCAATTTAGACCTACGCAGCAGGAAACACCAGAATATGCCTTCGATGTGTCGTCCTTAGCAAAGCTTAGACATACAGCACAGAGTTGCAAGGAAGAACTTTATCTCCGTCTGAGATCTGGAGTCTTGCATCTTTTCAGAGGAGGTAGCTGCCTCTCCTCTTCAAAAGAAATCAGCAAAATTCACTGTTTTTTAGAGAGATGTGCATGTAGACTAATTAGTACTGAGTGGCTTGGCTTCTACACTGTTTCAGACTGGCTCTTTCTTGAAGAGACGAGCCAAATTCAGACTGCCTACCACTTGCCACTGGTCTCCCTGGGGATTTATGGCAAACATCTTCAACTATATCAGGTTGCTCAGGTCCCCATCCAACCAGACCTTGAATGTTTCCAGGGATGGGGCATCTACTGCCTCTCTGGGAAACATGTGCCTGTTTCACCACCCTCACCGTAACAAAATTTCTTCCTTATATCCAGTCTAAATCTACCTTCTTTTAGCTTAAAACCATTACCCCTTGTCCTATCACAACTGGCCTTAGTAAAAAGTAGTAAAGTCTTGCTTATTAGCCCCCTTTAAGCATTGAAAGGCCACAATAAGGTCTCCCTTCAGCCTTCTTTTCTCCATGCTGAACAACCACAACTCTCTCAGCTTGTCCTCTTAGGACAGGTGCTCCAGCCCTTGGAACGTTTCTGTGGCCCTCCTCTGGACTTGCTCCAACAGGTCTGTGTCTTTTCTGTGCTGAGGGCTCCAGATCTGGAAGCAGGACTCCAAGTAGTGTCTCACCAGAGCAGAGCAGAGAGACAGAGTCACCTCCCTCGACCTGCTGACCACGCTTCTCTTGGTGCAGCCCAGGATATGGTTGGACTTCTAGGCTGCGAGTGCAGATTGCTGGCTCATGTGAAGCTTTTCGTCTACCATTACCCCCAATTCTTTCTTGGCAGGGCTGACCTCCGTCCCTTCATCCCCCAGCCTGTGTTGGTATTGGGGGTTGCCCCGACTCACTTGCAGGACCTTACACTTGGCCTTGTTGAACCTCATGAGGTTCACACAGTCCCACCTCTCCAGCTTGTCAAGGTCCCTCTGGATGGCATTCCACCCCTCAGGCATGTCAACCGCACCACTCAGCTTGGTGTCATCTGCAAACTTGCTGAGTGTGCACTCGATCCCACTATGTTCTTGATGAAGATATTAAACAGTACCGGTCCCAGTACGGACCCCTGAGGGACACCACTTGTCACTGGTCTCCATCCGGACATTGAGCTTTTGACCACTATCTTCTACCACTACCTTAGGCTGAAGTAACAGATAAGCTCCTTGATACACAGATATGAGCTGTTCCAAACACACTTCGAAATATTGTCCTAAGAAGGTAAGTTACTGTCATATAGCAGTGGGATAAAATAATTTAGCTGATAGTTTGTCCTAGGACATCTACAGGAAATTCACCCCATCTAACTGAAGCATGGAAGTCAAGAACACATTGCTGTAAACGTAGTATTCCATGAAGAAAGACAGCATGATGATACAGAATTTAAGAAAATAAATGATCTACTTAGAGTGCTTTTTCTCTCCAGAGAAGGAATCTAAGGTAATATTTATTAGGTATCTCCATGAAGTGCCTAAAGTTACTTGTGTAATGTCACCTTGCTCTGAATTCTACCTATAAGCTCTCACTTAGGTACTCAAAGCATTTAAAGCTGTCCCAAGTACACCAAGGTGCTTAAGTACTAGCTGCATGGTCCTGTGTTAGAACTCCTTTATCTGCGGTCATATACACTGCCTAGGAATGAGGTTCCAGCAGGATGTACTCAAAGGAAAGGAACTAACAACTCAATAGAGAAATGCTGAAACATGTCTTCAGTCTTGACACTCCTAGGTTTCAGGGAACATCCCTCCACTAAGGAGATACAAATAGAAGTCTTTTTTTTTTCCTTTCAGAAGAGAGTTTCTCTTCTTCTCTTCTCCCTTAAACTACTTAAGGTTTTTTGTAGATGCTATCTACTGACTTTCAAAATGTAACTATTTGCTGTTCTTGTTTCTGTTCATTAGGATTTATTTAGATAAATCAAATATTTTTCACTGCCGTATTACTGCAGTGTCATGCATACAAGACTTGACAACCAGACTTGTTCTGCTGGTGTCGTTGCACTGGTTGTGGAGAAGTATAAAAGCATTTACTTCTAACATGCAGGTGTAGTTTGGTGCCAGAAATAATTTTCCCAATATGTTAGCAAATGATATTCTGGCTCATGATTCATGTACCACTGAGCTGTCAGCAATCAGCCAATTGATGAAGGGTTGGCTAGCCAACTTGCAACACTTCTTTTTATGTTTTGGCAAAGATTGGATTCTAAAGAGATGATATTCATTTAATTAAAGATAATTGACATATTGATATATGTCTCTATATATCTCTTTGAGGAAATAGTGGATTACAGCAGAGCATATAACGCCGTGTTACAATACCTGTTTGGGGTATAAATAGTTTCATTATAAAACCAGCAAAACAGAATCCAGCTAGGGAAGTCACTGAAAGGACCTTTGAAATAATAGCAAAGACATTCAGAGTTGTGCTTAGGGACGGGATGTATTATACAGATCCATGTTTGAACATAGTGCCCGTTCTTAAGACAGTATCTTCAAGACTGCTTGTGTTTTGTTTTGTTCTGATAGCTGCTACACAGAATGCTGAAACCTCTGTTGAAACAACTCGGCTCTGTCATGAGCATTGCAGCAAGTCAAATTCTTTAAAACACCTTTAGTGGCCTGGATGGAAGAGTCAACAGACAAAAATGTACGTAAGAATCAATTAGAAAGGAGAAAGCTTTTGCAAAATTAGAGCTAGGAAAAAAGGTTCTTTAATAGGTTTTTGGCATATTTTTTAATTTTTTTTTTTAAATAAGCCTTTAAGGCACACACAATAAAAATAATAATGATTTAATTAATGAAGGAACTAATAGTAGTATAACGAAGTTAAATGGACTTAATGTGATGTCCCTTTGCCAGTTCGCATACACTAATTCTTTTTTTTGCTGAGAACACGAAAGCAATAGAGGAACCTGATTTGTCCTTTAAACTGTGTATCAGAAGAAAAAGCGTTGTGCTTGGCTTTTGCTCCATATGATCTAGATTCTGCTCTTCTCCTTGGTAGATGACTTTTCATTTTTTCAATGCTTTCAGATGGAATGGTGTCATTCAAAAAATTGTTTACTGTTGCTTCACAAAAATACAGACAATTGGTGCTGAAAGGTGCAAGGTAGTGGAAAAATGTATGTCAAATCTTTGCACAGTAGCAAGGTACATCAAGTATCATTGATCATTGTGAAGCTTTGTAGACTTCAAGGTGCATTGAAGCAACAAATGCTCCATATGCTGTCAAAAAACTGTTTTAAAAATACAGGTATATGGTAATACAATATTTCTGGATTTTTTTGTGTTATGTTTGTTTTACTAAAGTGTAATTTACAAATGTATAATTAGAGTGCTATTACTTTGTATTTAGTATTAATACATCAATACGAGTAAATATGCATTTCATTCACTTTAATATCATTTTACAGTCTACTATAATATTAGATACTAATCCATTGCTATAAATGCATGAGACACTACAGTTTCTCTAAATGTATTCTATCAGTACAGGTAATAAAAGAAACAGCACTTTTTTTTCTGTGGGTAGTTTGTCTTAGCATACCTGTTCTTCTCATACAGCTAGTCAACTTTTATGTAGTATTTCAGTGGGCTGCACATCACTCTTTTCCTGAAAGTCTAGATTTTTTTTACTCTTTTAATTTCAAAATAATCTGATATTGGAGCAGATGTAGATAATTTATCTTATATTCTTTTCTACACTTCCTGTAGATTTATGTCTTGCTTTTTTATTTTCCTATCTTACTATCCAGCATTAGTTATGGACAGTGTTTCAAATATGTACAGACATGATAAATGTGTCCATGTTGTTATTTTTCATTTTCTTCCTGAATTGATTCATACATGAACAGAAAAAATATTTAATATCATTCACACTTTTACAGGTCTATCATAATGCATCTTGTTCCACCTACAATTTCTTTTTTTCTTACAGAGTTCTTGGACAGTTTTCTGTATCTTAACATTAAAAGAGCTATCAAGAATACTGTTGAGAGTAAAATTATATGAAGACTGTCATCTTTGTAGAGATGAAACTTGCAGAAGATGGCAATTTTGTGTTACAAGATATCTGTATTTCAATAAACCTCTCCGCCTATTATTTTCTGCCAAACATTTCACAGAATCACAGAATCACAGAATAGTAGGGGTTGGAAGGGACCTCTGTGGGTCATCTAGTCCAACCCCCCCTGCCGAAGAAGGGTCACCTACAGCAAGGTGCACAGGAACTTGTCCAGGCGGGTCTTGAATATCTCCAGAGAAGGAGACTCCACAACCTCCCTGGGCAGCCTGTTCCAATGCTCCGTCACTCTCAGAGGGAAGAAGTTCTTCCTCATGTTCAGACGGAACTTTCTGTGCTTCAGTTTGTGCCCATTGCCCCTTGTCCTGTCACTGGGCATCACTGAAAAGAGCTTGGCCCCATCCTCCTGACACCCACCTTTCAGATATTTGTAAGTATATATTAGGTCCCCTCGCAGCCTTCTCTTCTTCAGGCTGAACAAGCCCAGCTCACTCAGCCTTTCCTCGTAGGAGAGATGTTCCAGTCCCCTCACCAACCTTGTAGCCCTCCGCTGGACTCTCTCCAGTAGCTCCTCATCTTTCTTGAAGTGGGGAGCCCAGAACTGGACACAGTACTCTAGATGAGGCCTCACTAGGGCAGTGTAGAGGAGAAGGACAACCTCCCT
>Ga0065711_1002921_pt1 | contig 48817 bp, 23 predicted proteins | sample Hoacrofraction12_FD_59098 | JGI IMG/M metagenome (GOLD analysis project Ga0065711, IMG submission 59098) | Hoatzin crop microbial communities from Cojedes, Venezuela - Epithelial fraction 12 v2 (version 2) | ecosystem: Host-associated > Birds > Digestive system > Esophagus > Crop | place... | reverse complement strand
CGCCTGGACGGGGTCCTGTGCGGCCTGCTGTAGGTGACCCTGCTTCGGCAGGGGGGTTGGACTAGATGACCCACAGAGGTCCCTTCCAACCCCTACTATTCTGTGATTCTGTGATTCTGTGATATGTTATGCTCCCATCTGAGAAATTTGAGTGTAAGCTGGGTTACTTCTATGATGTTAGGCAAAGCTATGATTGCCCTCCTCCCTCAAGATTTCCTCACATTAAGTTGATGACACCAAACTGGGCGGGAGTATCAATCTTCTCGAGTAGTAGGAAGGCTCTGCAGAGGGACCTGGACAGCCTGGATCAATGTGCCAGGAACAACTCTGTGATATTCAACAAGACCAAGTGCCGAGTCCTGCACTTTGGTCAAAACAATCCCATGCAACTCTACAGGCTTGGGGAGGAGTGGCTGTAAAGCTGTCCAGTGGAAGAGGACCTGAGGGTGCTGATCGACAAGCGGCTGAACATGAGCCAGCAGTGTGTTCAGGTGGCCAAGAAGGCCAACAGCATCCTCGCTTGGATTAGGAATAGTGTGGCCAGCAGGAGTGGGGCAGTGATTGTGCCCCTGTACTCGGCACTGGTGAGGCCGCACCTCAAGTACTGAATTCAGTTTTGGGCCCCTCACTACAAGCAGGACATTGAGTTGCTGGAGCATGTCCAGAGAAGGGTAACAAGGCTGGTGATGAGTCTAGAGAACAAGTCTTTTGAGGAGTGGCCAAGGAAACTGGGATTGTTTAGTCTGGAGAAGAGGAGGCTGAAAGGGAGACCTTATTGCTCTGTACAACTACCTGAAAAGAGGCTGTAATGAGGCAGGTGTTGGTCTCTTCTCCCAGGTAAATAATGATAGGATGAGAGGAAATGGCCTCAAATTGCATGAGGGGAGGTTTAGATTGGAAATTAGGAAAAATTTCTTTACTGAAAGAGAGGTCAGGCATTGGAACAGGCTGCCCGGGGAAGTGGTAGAGTCACCATTCCTGGAGGGGCTCACAAAACATGTAGATGTGGCACTTCAGGACATGGTTTAGTAGTCATGGTGGTGTTGGGTTGATGGTTGGACTTGATGATCTTAGAGGTCTTTTTCAACCTTAATAATTCTATGATTCTATTATTCTATGTTTCAATGGGAAACACCACATCTATTAGTGGCAACAAATGAACCATACTTCTATTGGTCAGATAGCAACACCAATGCCTTATGATACTCCCATCCCATGGGGAGCCTGACTGAGCATAGGCTGTAGTTGTTTCATGCCATTATGGCATGGGGAGCCTGACTGAGCATACGCTGTAGTTGTTTCATGCCATTATGTCCTATGGTGTAGGAACAGCAGTGAGGGAAACCCTACAAAGTATCACATTGCTCTGTAGGGTCTTTTATTAGAGGTCCTTTTGTGACCACTTAAGTCAGGTTAACTTCAACAGGAGGTCTTTCTTTTTTCCCTGTCTCATTTCTGTTGACTATGCAGCAGGGACAGCCAAACAAATCTAGATGTCAAAAGTGTCCTGAATTCATATCTTCTGCAAAGAAACAAAAATGCTACATTCTGATGTAAAGCTTTATTTCTGCTCAGTCAATGACATGCTATGGTTGCTTGTTAAGTCCAAAAGATTCATCAGCCACTTGAACCTGTAACCTGGCATTTGACTTCTGAGACAAGCATCATTTTAGCTGTTTGTTATCGTAATCTGCTGGGTACCTGTGAACGGCCAGTCAGCTTTAGCTCTGGCAGGTGGAGCCCGCCAGCTCCAGAAGTGGTTCTGCTCACACATGGAACATGTGCTCTCAGCATACCGGGGCCAGGATTTTAATTGCAAGGCCATAACTGAGGCTCTTGAGGTTTTGTCTGAGGAGCTTTTGTAAGAGATGATTTGGAAGATGTCATTCAGTCTGGGCTTTGAACTCCCAAAGGGAGCGTGTACAGATTTTTCTTACACAAGACAGGCTTAAAAGCTTTCACAGCGCATGCCCACAGGGGAAGAATTGTGGTTGTGAATTGTGCTGTATACCTGCAACAAACTGCTTTGTCTCAACAAACACAGTTTCTTGCATGACCAGGAAATTAGCAGAACAATAACAGGGAAGTAGTTTGACCTCCCTCTTTTCTGAAGAGGACCTGTAAACTTTCATTACCAAACTATTTCTTCTGGCTCAGTGTCCCTTGCAAAAAACTGCTCATTTCCTCCAAGTAAAGACAGTCACTAGGAGTAAGTTTCATATATCCTCCTGTTCGTTACAGTTTACGTTGTACATGCTATGTATACATTGCAACTTTATCTGAACATACATTCAGACTCTGAGAAAAATTTTCAGAATGGTTTAGAGCTGAACTTCTAGAGGAAATCAGGACATTCAGCTCCCATTATTTTACTCTAAAAGACACCCCACCCTGGACCTTTAAATATTTATGAATTGAAATCCCCTTAATTGTCAGTAAGACATTGGGCCTATAGTCACATTAGAGAACTTCCCCTGACCTTATTTTCATTTGACTTATTTCATATCTTCAACAATATTTACAAACCAGACAGCTTCTATGTAAAATGTTTTTCAGTTACCATCAGCTTCTCCAAAGGCAGCAGCTGCAGGTGCATTCGTTTAGCCTTTCTATTTCTCGGTTGGTTTGTCCTGCATTGACTGCTCCCCTACTGTCTCAGTAGGTGCCTTCACTCTCACTTGCTATCAACTACATGAAAACTGAATAATTTTTCCAAAATGTAGAAACAAAAAATCCCATGCAGTTTACACCAATGAACTGTATTTGTTTTCTTTGTGCCTCACAAGTAAAAATTTCCTATATGGAGACATGCAGAATCCAAGCACAGGCAAAAGAGCTAGCAAATCCCAATTTCTACTTCAACTTCCCTAGCCCATCTTCGACATCTTTTACATATTTCTCCTTTCCAGTTTCTGCAATACCAGGGGGAATACTCAATCAGTACCTTGTGAGTGTCAAGATTTGCAGTGTTTTGAAAGCAGCAAGTATTGTTAAGCTCTGTGCCACCTCAGTTATTCTGTTATGAAACTTCACCCTTGTTTTCCTTTCCAGTTTTCCCTCCCAAGGGACAAACACTTTCAGTGTTTTCGGTGGAGAGACAGTGGATTTACAAAATGTAATGTAGCAACATCATGCAAAGCTATTATGATATTTTCCATTCCCCCCACCTGTACACCTATTTTCTAGCTGCTGGTTTTGGCATATCCAATAAAACTTGTAGTTTCTGGAATGTACATTTTGTTTTACAGTTGTGGCACTTGGTGAGGAAAGCAGGGCTGATGACCTACTAGCTCTGTGGCTGGTTATTTCAGCCAGTAAAACTCCAACAGCTGTTTCTGTAATAAAAAGTCAGTAAGAGCAATGTAAATCATTTTCCCCGTCATTTCTACAGGACTTTGAATGTTGATCACATCCAGTTCTGGTTCTGGAATAGGCTGCAGTAGCTGCAGTAGCTGAATGGATGCTGTGGAACGAGATCAGTGGCTACAACTTTCCAAAGGCTGATAGAGCATGTACCAAATGAAGAATCCCTTGGCTTTCTGGTACTCTCAGGTAGTCCGATTGTACTAGGTGGGGCTGGTGAAATCACTGGGTATAATTCAGCAGAAAAAAATGCTTCCAGTTTAGCAAGACAACACGTTAATGGCCTGTTGGTACCATTCAGGGCATGCCTTATGTGGAAAGTCCAATCTTCAGCTGGAATGCTTGTGAAAAGATAGAAATCCCACCCTAATCTGCCACATTTTTAAAAAAACAGTTAAGATTTGCTTCTGTAATCCCAAATATTTTTGTGCATGCACAATATTAAACAAATAGCTATTGGCCTAGGTGGGTGTTTAACAGAGTGACTCATTTTTCTGCTCCTAAAGGAAGCTAGGTGCAGCATTCCCCACATTTGAGCAGGGGTTTGATCTGGTTTTTCATGGAGCACTACTAATATGCAGGCAGAGGAGTCAGTGAAGGCCTGGTTCTAGGACAACTTTGGAATGCTGTTTAGTGGCTGATGTTTAAAACGTTCCGGTTAAAACTTACTTGTCTCTTTTTCTTTGAACTTTTTCCTGCAGCTCCTACTTCCATGGCTTCGAGCTAGCCAAAATCATCCTCCAGTCATCTTAACCTATAGCATCTCGCTGCAGAATGTGGAAATGTTGACACACTTCTAAAGAACTAATTCGACAAAGTAGTTGGTTTTACATTGCTTGGATGCCTCGGTATTTAGCTATTTAACCTAGCACCATCTCACACACTGTGATAATAATCTGCCTTGTTGAGGTAGTTTTCAGTTACGCAGAGTAGACTTAGAACTGCAGCACCGCGGCACTTGCCTAATTCTACTCATATTAGGAACCTCTTAATCTCACTTCAGCCAGTTTGCTAAAGCCCTGCAATTACTGAGATGCTGTTTGGCCATTACATCTCATGTCATAGGTGATTCCCTTTGGTTATTTTTAATTTGGAGCCCAGGTGACTGCCTGCCTGCACAAGAAGTTATGTGATACAACTGTGTAGGGCTGGAAGGGACGATAAGAATCACTTGAACATGTCTCAAAGGAAAAAAAGTCTCCCATCCAGGACTGCCAAGATAACGGCACAGAAAATACGATTTTGAGTCTCAGTGTTGAGTGGCAGGAGTGGCTCTTTCTCCTCCTTTTCCTCACATCACTGTGCAAACTACCCACCACTCCATCTGCCTGCTGGGCAGTGTGACAGAATTAAAAGAGCTTCCTATTAAACTGTGTGAAGTGCCAAGCAGCAATAATTTTCCATTGCTGTCCAGCCAGCCTAGCATTAAGAAGGCAATCCAAGGTTGAGTCAGTTCTTTTGTCATCCAGCCCTTTTCAGTTTACACTGAGATTAGAAAATCTTTTAAAACCAGTAGTGAGACACACATACATAAACTCCCTATCGTAAAAAGACCAGAGTAAAATGAGAGTTTACTATGTTAGACAACCAGGAAGAGTTTATGGTATGTTTTGAAGTAAATCCTCTTCTATAAACCTAGGGTAATTACTAATCCATTGTATTTACAAACACTGTAATTCTGATGCACACAGAGAAAAATTACGTGCAGTAGTCTTAATATATCAGTACCAAAAGTGTCATATCTCATCACACAGAGAATGTCTACTCCCTGGAGTATCTTAATTGTTCCTTGGCTTGTGTCATGCAACACTACTGATGTTGCAAGGGCTGCAGAGCATGAAGCTGATGGTAGAGCATTGCCACAAGGCGATTTGTGCACTAATTCCTGGCACGGAAAATTGGAAATATGTGTCAGAGGCAGCCTTACTGTATTTCATCTTTGCATTTGTTTTCATGTCTCCTTAAAAATAAGAGCAGAACAAAATCTAGGTTTTTGTATATAGTGCACATATATGAACCAAATGTTCTTTTAGTCCTATCATAAATGAGTCAGAAAATGTATGTAATCAGGTAATTGAATATTTGCCACTGAGAACATGAACAAGTTTCTTTTGATTGCTGATAATGTGTCACTTTCAAATAGATCCAATCCTTTAAACATTGACAAATCAGATATGTCAGAGCTTAGCACCTGATGAGGAGTCTGCTCCTGATGGATCTACATGCAATTTCAGTAGCGGGATGTGGCCATATCTCAATCACTGAGCACAATTACTGTGAGATGTGTATCTGTTTCACTCTTTCATGTGAATCAATTCAGAGAACAGAAGCCATTTTTCCTGCAGGACTTCTGGTAAGCTGATTCACACTGACAACAGCAAGAAATCCAAGTAACTTTGAAGTACAGGACATTTTTCAGAAGAGTGAAAATATAGTAGTATAATAAATATTGATTTTTCCAGTTCACCAACCATACTGCAGGAATGAACAAGGATCTACAGAGTATGCCTGTGGGTTGATATAGTGGGCTGCATGTGTGTGTGCATGTGCGTCTCTGCCCCGCAGAACACAGGTGCAGAGCAGGCAAGGGAGCACTACCAACATCAGCTACCTATCCTCGCTATTGCTCGAAAGAAGATTTCCAAGGGTGAAATTTGAAGACGGTGCCAGGGATTTTGGCACACAGCTTTTCTGAGGTTAGTATAATTTACCTGGCTAAATATCTGCACAGTAATCTGTTTTTACAGTCCTCAATCTTCTTTTGTACGTTTCACTTGCTGTTGTGTTTTGATGTTGATGGTCTTATTGGATGGGTTCTGTCATGAACACATTTACATCCCAGTCAGGGGCACAGAGGTGACCTCTAGAAGCCAGCCCTGCAGCCATCAAGAAGCAGTTTGACCCTTATCATTGCACCCGAAATGACTAATCATGCCAAAATACAGAGGTAATAAAGTCTTAAGGGAGTGTGATTGGTAATGCTGCTTCCAGGAGCTGAGGCTGTATCTCTACGTGACACTACGTAGTAACAGGCAATAAGCCTCCCATGCCAAGCATCTCTGCCTTGCACATGCATACATGACTAAGCACAGGAATCCATGCATGTGGACCTGAAGAATGCATGCCTAGTATCAAAAAGAAAAATATAAAGAAAACTGCAGTGTTAGCAAACGTAAGGACTAATTCACCCAGGATTTATACTTCGCTGGACAACTACATTTTCAAAAATCACTGAGATAATTCCACCTACTTCAAATCCCTCTGTCATGCTGGCATATTCAACTGGAGCTGCAGCTCAAGGTCAGCTAGAGAAAGGATGAGCTTTTGGGTCAGAGACACAGGGTCTCCTAACATTTCACTATCCAATAAAATACTTGTTGGTCTATTCCTTTTAAACTTTACGGTAGATGGAGTATTGGCAGTTTGTGGGCCATGCTACAGCTCCCTTAGTTTTTTGCATCAACTGACCCATGATTCAATTAGGCTTTATATTGTCATAGGGGACTCAGATTACATTTCTAGTATACATCCAGCGTCAGTGTCCCCTTCTCAGAACCACTGATAGAATTCTAACTTCAACAACAAAGCTACCAAAATACGTGCCACAAAGTGATTTTATTCAAGTTTGTACAGATTTACCTGCTCATAAATGACAAGAAAATCTGACCTGTGATCTAAAAATGAGAAATGAAACAGTGACAGCTTTAATTGCAGGTAAATTTCTGGTAGTACCTTCATTTTCTGCCACTCCCCCAAATTTTGATTCAGTCCTTGTAATCTGGATTTGTCATCACTACACTTTTCAAGCCATTGTCTCTTTTATCTCCCCATGCAATAATAAGTCCTTGCCGCATGAACTCCTCACAAATGCCAGTACAGTGATAATAATAATAATCTTTGCTCTCAACGGAAAAGCAAGAACTAAAATGCACTCTGAGGAATGTTTCTTGTAATTTAATTTTTGTAGCCCCCTGAAATGTGCTCTTAGAGTTGATGATATTTGCTAGTTATGCCTCTGGGTTGAATTACAGATTTTTGTAATAACCCAATAGCGATGCATTGAGATTTTTTTTCATGTCGGAGACTGTTCTGCCTTTGGGAGATATACCCCTGGCTACTTTTATTTAGAGTGGTGTCCGAACTTTGGAATATTGGCAGCCTCATTAGCAAGTTCCCAGACCCCTGTGAGCCATGCCAAGTCAGTGAAGATATTGGTTCATTTTTGCAACTTTGTTTATTATTATTCCTAGAGTCATATCATCTGCTTGCACTTTTGTCTGTTGCTCAGAAGCAATCTCTTATTTCAGATCAGCAGCAATGCAGTCCTGGGACTGATCAGCATTACATTTATTCTACAATTACAGGTTATCTTTTAGGATTATGCTGAGCTCCTTTGGTTGTAAAAATGCATCTTGAGTACCACTACAGTTAAATAAAACAATAAGGGGAATTAAAAAAAAAAATATTCTCCTCTCCACAAGGAACTGTATGGCATAGGAAAGCTCGTGCATTTGACCAGGGGTATGTGAATAAACTACCAATTTTGTTCGAAAGCGGAAGCAGAAAGGTAGGGAGAAACCTAAGCAAAACTCAGCATTTACATGGACTCTTATTTTTTTTTCACCAGAACAAATGAAAAGAAAAAGGAGAAGTGTATTTTGTGTTGAAACAGATGTTCCATGTAAATGGAAGTAAAGACTTTCCTTTTGTGACAGTTTTGGGAATGCCTTTGTAACTGAAAGCCCAGGTTTTCAGGACAGGAACAATGGGTTTCCCAAGGGTTTGGTACGCGCTCTGGATCACTTCGCAGCTCTGCAATGAATGCCGTAACCAGCAAGATATCTCGGTCAACCTTGATAACTCTGAAACCCTGGTGCACAGACATGTTCAGTGGGCACAGGTAAAGCTACAAGAACCACTCCCAGCACCACACAATGCTGCTGATCTCCCCAGAGTGCCTTGGCAGCCTTCACTCTCTCCAAAACTGTATCTTCATTCGTCTTGCTTAGGGCAGTTCAGGGAGGAAAAACCTTCATGTCTCTGCCTAGTAGAGACTGGAAATAATGAGAAGGGCTGCAGGGGGAGGGTTGTATGCAACAGCAATAAGACCAAGGAAGAAATGCTGATGTAAAGCCAGAGCTCCTGAGCCTTTGAACCTGGTCCAGAGAAACACCATCTCCATCCAGCACAGGCAGCCTGTTTGGCTCTGTCAGAAAGAAGACAAAGCTTGTCCTCCATGTGCTCTGCTGTACTCTATACCACATCAAAAATCTCCAGCAAGACAGGTTTTACTGGAAGAAGCAGGACTTCAGTTTGTACAAAGGTTTAAAAACAGTTTCTCCTGTTTTCCAGATAAGTCTATATCTTTAAGGTTTGTCCACCAATGCATACTGTTCAACACCACCACTCTTCAGAATAACCCAGGAACACTTGAACAGCCTCTCTTGCTGGCACAGTGCAGGCAATTGAACCCATTAGAAATGGGTTCTCATTTGCAGAAGGAAAATCCTCCATCTAGCTGTGTTTAACGAGGCTGCACTGGTTTTAGTTTTCTTTCATTCTTCATCTTGCTGTCTCAGGAAGTATTTTTTGATGAATTTTTTATATTCTTGAACATGTGCTATTGAAAAGGAAAATCTTTTACTTGCTTGCCTAGCAACATTGTAGATGTTAAGGTGGTGGCAACCTTCTGATATAATGGTGACTGCTGAACTGCAGTTCATGGTTTTGGATTTTCTGCTGGGAATTTGATGTACTGACATTTGTGAAAGCAAAATTCCTCAACTTCACAAGATCTGCAACTGCAGAGTGAATGTTGTAAGTTGCAACAAATAGTTTTCTGTATCTGAGTCTTTTGGACTGGTCTGCAGTCCAAATATAGGTCTTTGAAAGGGTCAAGATGGCATACAAGTCTACTGCAGAATTAGCTGAAAATGACACAGTAGCATTTCTCTAGCCTAAAATCCTATTGGCTTTAGAAAAGCTACATATCCTCATATTACCTCATGTGTGCAAAACATGAGAATATGTTTGAAATAATTTGGAAAGTGTAAAAATAGTTTTACTTTGAGTGGCTTGATTTCTCTGTGTGGAATTTATAGGAAGAGGAATAGGCCACAGTCTTGTCATAGACAGAACAAGAAGTCTGCAGGTGTTTGCATCCTGTTGTCTGATTTGGAGTAATTTGGCCACGCAGAACCAAAGCAACCAAGCAAAACCTTTTTTGAAGATAATACAAAAGAATGAAATATGCCAAACGTTTCAAAGAAACCAAATAATTAAAGAATGGTTAAAGAGGAAAAGACTCAGTGACTAGCTAGATAAGATGTGGTCTTCTAGAGCCAACAATTCATTGAGAGATTTCGGAAAAGCCATGAGGTAGTTGCTTTGCCGTGTCCCTGGCAGGGATTCAGCAAGGATAGAATTCTCGGTTGCTCTCTATGGGTTTGGCCAATGTGTCCTGCTTTGCCTGTCAATGGCTATTACCATATGTCCAAACTTGACACAGTGCATGAAGCTCAAAACGGATTCAGGTTTTTCCCTCAGAAAGACTAAGGTGTTAAACAAAAGCATTGAGATTTAAGTCCACCTCAAAGTCAAAAGACACAGAGCACTGCATGCAGAAGATGGACCATGATTCAGTTTCAGGAGTGATTTAAGTAGGTCTTGGAAAATGTGGGGTCAAGAACAAAAATCTTTTTGTCACAAATCCATGACATAGGCTCTGAAAGAGATGCTCAGGCAGTAGCTGAATTGAGTGACATTTGCGATAGCAGTGTTGCAAGGCTGTTGATCTACTCATGAAGTATTTTTATTCTTCTTGTTTGTTTATTGGTTTGTCTGTAAGTGAACAGTCTTTTTCTGTACTCAGTAAATATACGGTCCACAACTAAGTTAATTGCATCTTGCAGACTTTGTTTCACTGGTGTGTACAGCTGTAGCTAAGAGAAGAGTTAGCTCACTTTTTTCACTGTTATTATGGGCTCCATACCAGATTGTCTGCATATCTAAAACTCCCACTAAAGGTAGGAATGTCAAAGAGTATGGGATAGGGCCTCAATTATGAAAATGTAACAAGTCTTAGCTCAAGAGTTTTATAAACCACTAGTGCCCCAGGGAAACCGGCTATCATTATTTGAAAATGATAACATTGTAACACATCTTGTTGTACTTGAGAAATTTAATAAAAAGAGAATTATTAAAAAACACTAAAAATTACATATACTCTGCCCACACGTAAGCTACTTAATAAAGCAGATTTCAAGCTGGTATTCTGATATTTCATATCAACACAGCCACCACGCAATTTTACTGTTATTAAATATAAGCCAGAGACAAGAACTCCACATTTTTTCCTCCACGTGAGTTTCTTTATAACACCTCTTTCCCCCTTCCCAGAGGAGAAAGAAAGCTGAAGGAGCAAGATGGGCTAAAGCATGTGGTGGAGTTGGGGTAGAGCCATGCATATACAGAACCTCAGTTATTGCCATGTGAATGTAGTCACCCTCTGCCTTCCTCAGAATTGCTCAGATAGAGATGCTCCAGAGAATTAGTGCTTTTTCCCTGTGTCAGTAATTGTTACAGTGAAGACAGACCCTGAACGCTAGCAGTCAGGTCTGGTGCCACCTGCCAATAGACAAACCATCACGTAGACCGGACACTAAGGTTAACACTTGGAGACTGGAAGCCAGACTAAGCAGCTGTATAAGTAAACAGGACATAAGACAGCTTCACCTCTTCCATCTGTGCCCTGCGGTTTGGCATGGGAGGCGTGGGACTGTGGGACCAGCACCGTGGCAGGGCAGGGCAGCTGTCGGTGTGCACAGGGACTTCTCTGAGCTGCCATCCCATGCTCCCGACACATCTTGGGGTGCACTAAGCTGGGAAGAGGATCTGCAATGCCAAGCGCTCACATCAGAGGGGTGAGCATCCAAGGTTTCAGCTTCCAGGAGCATTTAATTCCTCACATTTCATTTTTGAAATGTCATTACTTTTGGGGAGGACAATCTTTTTTTCAAAGTTCATCTTGTCCTGCCAGATAAAGCAGGCAGTGGCTGACTGAGTCCCATGATCAGAGGTAAGCTGGCTGCTGTCTTTAGTTTAAAACAAATAAATGAAAATAAGACACCCCCTGGCCCCACTTCCAGCACTTCAGGCATTTTAAAAGTAGGGTTGTGACTTCAGCGAACAAAGCAGCCAAACTCTGCATCTGGCCCACACACATTGCTCAAGTCTAGACTGGTTGGCCCAGACATCAACACAGCCACATGTTTTCAAATTAAATTAGACCTTTTGATCAAAGAACAGGGCACACTTAAGCAATGCCATAATTTTGTAATTATACAGCTTATTGTTTGATTGAAGTAAGATTTAACACAGTGACATTCAATAATTTTGTGCCAGCGGAAATGGATTCTCATTGACTCTGCATCCCTGAGCGAAAAGGAGCCACAGATGCTGAAAGAACAGTAATAACAACAATAATAGTATTTATTAGAAAAGGCACCCTACCAAGTATTGTTTAAGCAAAATTTAAGGATAAAAGTGAGTGATAGCTGAGCATAAAGGGATGTCTTTATGTAATTTTTAAAGTCAGTGTCACTTTAATAACAAACAAGCTCGCCTCTTAAACCATTAGAGAAGGGAAAAATGCCTCCCTCTTGTTCTCTGCAGGCAAGCAGGTTAGCAAAGGTGCATGTGAAAGACTGTGCCATCCATCTGAGCACCCCAGCAGCCCCTACAATGTGTTAAATTTAGTTGTTGTTGTACTAGAACAAAGTGGTATCATGACGGGAGTTTTAAAAGTACAAAAGTTACTAGCCTACAAAATCAACAGTGCTATTTTAGCAACTGTCTATTCCAGACAGAAGAGAGTCAGAAGCAGATAACAGCAACTTGCCTTTAAAGCAGGATATGTAAAAGTGTTCTAATTTTTTTTGTAGATAAGAACATAAAGCTGGGTTTGAAAAGAGCATGAACTCCTTGGGACTTCTTCCGGAGCCTGCCATTTATTGTATACATGTCATGAGACAACATGACAAAGGCAGACATAGAGCGGATTCAAAGGAGGAAAGTCTTTCAGGTTAGCATCATAGTAGTAGCATGGGGACAGTTTAAATAAATCAGTGGGATTCCCCTAGAGATTACAGGAGACAAATTGCAAAATGATTATAAACCAATAAAGAAAACCAACAACTGGTGAAGTAACATGTCATGTTCAGGAAGGGCATGGCCAAATCTTTCTCCATTTCATGAATATCACAGTGTGTTTTTCAGCATTGTAAGTACCGTCATCAGCAAACAGATGTGGCCATGGTAGACAGGCACATCCATGCACACGTTACTCCTTCCGCGTATCTATCTTGAGTTGACTCTTAGACAGAAAGTGAAAATTTGGAAGTGTAATACATTGAAGAAGTGAAGTTATAATATTTGTTTTATATCAGCATAGCTCCATGTAATCCACTGGCTGCTGCCAGTGGCCACCACAAGGGCTGGGCTTGGTCTGCTGAAGAGTCCTGCTCTGAAACAAATAAGACTCTTGCTGAAGCCCTAACAGAGCTGACCCCTATTTCTAGCTCCGCATAACCAAACTCTCGTCACTCACTACTAGGTCTCTCCACTCACAAGCCCTCAGGATCCTTGGGAGGACTGAAGTACTCATACCTTACCCTTTCTCTCCTTCCAGCTAAGACACTACAGCCATGGCTATTAGCCTGTGCTGATTGCATTTCAATTGTTTTGTGCTCTTGGGAGCTGTTGCTAAAGGCCAGTAACTGCAGTTCACTTGAGATGGTGTTTAGAGGTGCAGCAAGGCCCCTTACCTCAGACTTCTACCCGCAGCCCCAGCAAGGTCCCTGGGTCTCCTCTACCAGCCCACTCCTGCTTCACAGCTTGCCTGGCTGGTGAGGGCCACCGGTGCTTTTCCCATTGCTCTGATGAGTCCATGCTGTAAAGGCATCTCAGTGCCACCTTCTCTCCAGAGACTGAGAAGCTCCCACTGCTCTGATATGCGCCGCTGCTGATGCTTCTCTGTGCTGCTGTGAACTTGTTTGTGCTCAGGTATGGAAAAACATGTTGTACATCACGGAGTGTCTCACAGAGGGAGACAAATGGAGAGCACAGCAGGAATTCTGGAGAGCCTCTGCTCCACATCTGTTGGTCTGCAGGATAACCTTTCTGTCTTGTTGAATATGAATTCCCTTCAAAGTCCCTCTGCAATTTCTGAACCTTGCACAATGCCTGTGTCCAGTTATCAGTCACATATCAGTCACGCTGCAGATAGTGCAAGAAGAAACAGTATGTGAAGCCACAGATAAGCAATATCTAGTGACAATTCACATGGCAGATCTTGGCCAGAATTGTTTGTTTCCCTATCAGGGGAGCAGAAGCAGAAGCTTGTCAACCTGCCTCTAATTACCTCTGTTGTGGATCTCTCACGGTACTTAATAGTTTTACATTCTGTGTTATTTTCACACTTTTGTTCCATTCTTATTCCTCCTGTGTTTTTCATCCATTGCTGTGAAGGAAATAGATAATTTCTATTTCTATAATTTTTAATTTTGCAACCATACTAGTAACTGTTTTATCATTGTGATGAAACAGCACTGTTTGAAAAGGAATGTGGGGCTGTCCTCTGAGTGTATCATCATCTCATGACCTAGTCACACCCAAAAGACAACAGGAAGCAAATATAATCCTCCTTTGAGGTTCATGAGCAACCAAACACCTTCGTTTCTCTGGAGCCCAGACATGATAAGGACAAACCATAAACCCATATAATGGACAAACTCCTTTTCAATGTTTCATTAAGTTACCCATCATCTTGGCATACACAGCAGATGACAAGTCAGTGAAGAAGAGGCTTGCACGTTGACCTTATATGAGTTAATTTTTAAATTCATTCTGAGGTCTAATCAGTACAGCTGCATCAGAAAAACACAGCTTAAAAATGAAGTGCTTGCGATAGGAAACATCTTTGTGACAGGCAGATGGAGCTGATCACAGAACAGTAGTTTAACGAGGAGATACCACATGATACTTATATACTTCACCATCATGTCAAACATTTGTACCAAATATTTTGCCACGGCTGTGTTTATACAATAGTTCAGTTATGATCAGTGACAATTCCGGGTCCAGTATAAATGACAAGCTTTAAGAATGGTATATATCTATGGGTGAGCAATAAACGCGGTGCAGTCTAGTTAAACCACCAGCCTTTGCTTCCCTGCACGTCTGGATACCTCAAAATCCTTGAAACAACCCAAACATTCAGCATGCAATTTTGACTTTTTCTGTAAGCAGAAGGTTTGAGATGAACCAGGATTTAGCACCACAGAACTAAGCTAATCTTTCTGATTTGGGAAACACTTTAACACAGTTTCTGATTACGTGATCTCTGCAGTAAAATCAGGGTATTTTCCCTGGAGCAGCAGCTACAGAGGTAAAGTTGAGGGACCAAGCCATTGTTCTTAGTTTTGCCATTATATTCTATGCAAGCTCAAAGATGATGATCTGTGGTTTACCTTCTTCACCTGTAAAGCAGGAGCAGATGGATCTGTTTACAGAAAGCACAAAGCGCATCACCTTTTGTGAGGAGAGCTAACAAAAATGCAGAATTTCGGTCTCGATCAAAGCTGATATTTTAAAAAGATGAGGAAAAAAAAAAAGAACTGTTGAGACAAGATAATCTGGGGGCAGTGAGGGGGGGGGGACACGGAGGGAGACAATTTCTGGATTTGAAATCTCCTCTTGAAACAGGAATGGAGGAGCTCTAGGAGGCCTGTCCCCAGGGGGGCTGCTGGGACAGTGGCACCGCACACCGGGAACATCACCACCCTGACCTGGCATCCAGCACCAAAGGCACTGGTAGCCCTTTTCAGCCTGTGCCCCCCTTGAAGTGCTTTTCTTCACAAGAGTCCATCAAACACTTCAGTGAGAAAACAGATAGGTCCCAACTGGGAATTCAAGATCTTCCCACTTTGTTTCAAATCACATTTGCTTGTTGAAAAAGGCCATTTTTGAGCACAAAACGTATCATGAGATGCTCTCAGCAGATATCTTTCCCAAGCAGAACCAGACCTCGAGGACCTTCAGTGCTTCCTGGGAAAAAGGGAGAAGTGGATGACGTGGTGAATCACACCATGCGGTGCCACTGAGCCTACTTGTCTGTGGCCAACTCTGTCACTGGAACGGGGGTGGTCAAACAGCGTCAGAGTAATCCCTGCCCCCCTGCTCAGTTCCTGGAAGTCCCCACTGGCATACAAGGTACCTATCTTATCCCTCTATCTGTATAAATACAGGGAGGATAAAGCAGAAATTAAAGTCCCCTGCTATCTGTTTTCCCTTGCATAAATCCACTTACAGCAACAGAAATTTACTTCAAAGGAAATTCACTTATATGTTAAAAAACAAAAACAACTTGTAAACCTGCATGACCAGGCACCATCTGGCAACTCTTGTCATAACAGAGCTATTGTTTGTTTAGGTAGATTTCTTCTAGGGTTTTAATTACACACCAGGGAACAGCACCCTTGCAAAGAAATCCTGTGACCTCAACCCCTGCAGATGTGAGCTTCTTCTTTTTGACTTTATTGGGAAACATGTCTATTACAAAACCAGCAAATAGGTTCCTAGTGTTTTAACATAGCTACTAATCTAGCAAAACAGTTTTTATGTCATTTCTTAATTTCATGGTTTAGGCCTGGCTGAGAAGGCAGTGTAATAGTTTTGTATTTCTTTTTCTTAATTTTTAAGCTTGGCCAGGGCACTGGCTCAGATACGTCCTTGGTACAAGGAGGAACTAGTGGTCAGTAGGATTTACACCTGAGTCTTCCACAGTAAAATCTAGTGCTGTGGATCAATTTTTGTCTTGTTGTTTAATACACAAAACCATAAAGACTTTAAATGTATTCAATGTATACTAACCCCAGTGATCAAGGGAGTTCTTCTCTGCAAAAGACTTGCTATGGTACAATCCCTTTGGTACAGGTAGAAACAATCCTGCTATACTGCTGCAAGTTGTCACAGTTAAACTAACTGGAAAATGTGCAATTCCTGTCTAGGAGGTCTTTGGTATCAGTTTTGGGTATTACCACTGAAGAGGGAGAGAGATGACAATGCCAACAACAACTCTCCCATTTTCCTTCTGTGGATTGTGGTTTAGGTTGTATGAGAATCTGGACATAACACACTGAATATTGGCCAAGCCTGTAAGCCGTCTTGATAGCACATGCTATGTTGTTTCTTTGCTTTTTTTGTGCCTCCTGAATCTAAGTTCAAACAAACACAAGTAGCATTTAGCCTTGAGCATGTTCACAGTGTCTTGCACAGCAGAGTCTTTGCCCTCATTCTCCTGTCTTACTGAGCATGAAGAACAGCTGGAAGTAACCAGGCACATGTCTTTGTTGCCAGGCCCTGGGTCATGCTTAAGGCTACCATCGCCCTGGACTGACCCAGGTCAGAATTAGTCTCAAGACCTACTAAAGCTTCTTTGAAACCAATTATCAGAGGGTATCTTTAAACTATGTTAGGTAATTATTAGAGGTTCTGTTAGTTTCATGAATCTAGACATCAAAGAGTGTTTTTAGGACATCTATCCATGTCTTGGCCAACACATCACTGTCATCGATGGCATCCTTAAATGACCTGGAATATATTAGCATTCTGAGATAGTGCTCCTCACTGGCTCCATGCCAAAGAATAAAGCAATCTGCTGCAAGGATTTATGACTTCCTTTCCATCCATCTCACACCTCCTGTGTTAACTCTGTGTGTGCCGCAGACCTGCTTGCCAATTAACCCCTAGCCATTGTGAAAAACTAATAATCAAATGTGATCGAGATGAACATCAGATTGTAAACAGCCACAATTTTCAGATCTAATTACAGGCAGTATAATAAAAATAAAGGCAGTAGCAAAAGTGGTAGAGCTTATCATAACTTTTTCTAGATGAGGCATAGAATTAATCTGAGTGGATTTTTTGCTGGACTGCAATGCAATATTTAGTGCTTTATTTGGAAGAGAAGAAAAGAGAATTATTAATCAACAGTGCAAGAAATCTGCCTGGACTGAATAGAGGTACAAAAAGAGGAATATATCACAGCAAATAATGACATACTATGATTTTATGTGAAATCAATCAGGCAGTACCTCCCTACATCATTACACATAGAGGGAGGCGCTCTTCAGGCTGTGCTGTTTGAGATTGACATGCTGGATTCATTACTTTCAAATCAGAGAAAGGAAAAGAAGAATTAATATCCAGATTTCCACCCATAAACAACTCCTAATCATTGTGTTATTCCATTTCTCAATTCGTAACTGAAGTGAGGTTTTTTTTTTGCATAGCTCTCATTCATGTAAAAGATGAAATCATAACATTGTTAGGCAATTCAGTCACAAAGTAAGCCTTTTGCCATTTCTAACCTCCTCAGGGGCAAAAAAATATTTGATCCAGGCACATCTCTGCCTCTGGCTGTCATCCATGAAGCCCATGTCTGAGACAGGAGAAGGTCCTGTTCATTCATTCCTTCATTCATTCTTTCATTCATTCCCAGCTACTTTAGTCTTCCCTGTTAATCACAATGTATCAAAGAAATCATGCTATAAATACACTAATCTCAAACCCAGACCTCTTTGAAATGTGTTTTACCAGCTCCTTCTAGCTGATTAGATACTCACGGCTGGGGAGTCTTTAGCCTGTTACCAACCGTATCTGGGCTCTACCTTATGCAGATTGTCAGCTGGTTACACTGCCTTTGATACCATGAATTTTCCCTTTTGAATTTGAAAATGCTCACAATTTTCCTGCAGTTTGTCAGGTGTTTGTGATAACTGTAAGTAGTTTTTGACTCAGTGCATTCACAATCAGTTGTAAAAGGAGAATACTGGAACATCATTAACTCGTTAATACTGTTTTATTTATTTTTTTATTGGTCAGTATAGAGCTTCAGACTGTAGACTTAATGGAGTGCAGGAGTGTGCCAACCTCTCTGTGCAACGCACAGAAAATGCAGTCCCTGGGACCCTTTGCTGAACTGCTCATAATTTTGAAGATTCCTCCAAGGAGTCATGTTTTTCTTCTTCCTGAACTGGGTACAGCATGTAAAGTACATCCCTGCCAAGTATTTTCTTCTCTTCCCAGCTAGGTACAAAATACTAAATATGCGTTATGAGAATGATTCTTTTCCCTGATAAATTCTGCCAGACATTTATGAGTGCTCTCATCCTCTGAACTCCAGTCAGTAAAACACCCTGAGCATCCTGGAGGAGGCACTGTGGTTGCAGTTGGTAAACACTGCAGTTTCTTCAGCTGCAGATCAAAAGCTGAGCAAAACCCACTGTTTTCATAGTATATGCATTGAGCACATGTATTGTACGATTAACTGAAGATGCCCACAATTCTGCAAATCTATCATTTGTTTCTTGCGAGTGTTCTTCTTACACTCTAGGCTTTCCGTGACCTTCAAGAGAAATAGACGTCCTCCTAACAGCATTAGCCTGCCTGACCAAGCTTTATACTATTTGACAGGTTGGGAACTGAGGCACACAGAAGTCTGTTGCATCCCACTAAAATGAAGCATTTTGGTGTGTCCCACTTTGGTGCTGTCCCTTTTCAGTGAGCCATGCTGTCCCCCTGATCTCCTCTGCACTGCCTAAAAGGAGACACTTTCATGTGAGTGAACTTGAGGTTTGGGATCAAGCAAGGCAAACTTTATATGTTACACCTTTCCTGACAGCAAGTGTTCTTATAGCTTTAACCTCTTCTAACTGCACAATAAATTGTTGGAAGTAAAATGCTATTTATTTTAAAGAAAAGAAGATGAGCTTACTATAAAACACTCTGTGTGCAGAGAACACATAGAAAATAAAACCCTGCGGCATTCTGGGACAGATTTTCAGTTGGCAGGAGGCTGATATTTGCCAGCACGCCCACTTTATACACAGGATGGTCTTGGGTGGGAGGGTTCACGAGTGCAGGGCTGAGAACCCTTACTTACAGCACTGAATTGAGCTCACCACCTCTGGGGAAGGGGAAGCAGCAGGTACTGCCTGATTGATTTCATGTGCACAGAGCATGACGAGAAGGTGCTCTATTCTCTGGGATGCTCCTTTAACCAGCACTCCGTACAGCACCAAATCTAATCCGAGAGTCCTGAACAGTCTTACAGCAGGACAGCTGGCACTCAGGCTCTTTCACAAGGACATGCTACAGGCGAAGGCAGGGCTCTAATCCAGGGTCTGGGTGTGCCATCAGGTAGTCAGCAACCTGAAGAATCATGGTACCACTGCAAACCCTCAACAGTTTCAAAGATTAACTAAGTCTGTAAATCATCTGCCAGAGCATGCCTTCTTGCTTCCACAGACAAAAAACATCCTTCTGGGACATGATCTGCCCCAGCCACAGCACTGATGGCTGGTGTTCCAGAAGAACGACCAGCAGTTTTTCCTATATAAGAAATTGTCAGGTCCTTAAAATCTGATCTGTCATAGCTCTGCTGGGGTCTTTATGGGAACCGCAGCACAGAAAGGATCCTAGCCTTTTGGTGAAAGTTATAATGCCGGATTTTACCAGGGCTGAAAGATGTCAGCCTTTATCTGAGTGGTATTTTTCTGTGTTCAAAATAGTTTTAGGTCATTCCTGAAGAATTCATAGAAATGTTTTAGTATTCCTTTCCTGCTAAAGTGTGCACACTTAGACTCCTGACAACTAAGCCACTGAGCTGGTCAAGCTGAGAGGAGAAAAAGATATTAATTCAAAACACTCTGAAAGTAAAGAAGATGTTTGTTCTGACACATGACCCATATATATTCTAGAATGACTTGTGAAACCGTTTGTCATAACTAATGTTTAAACTGGAAGTAAATGTGAAGAAAAATGTAATTACTACTCTTACATTTCTGTGTATTACTCACAAGTAACTAAACTACATTTTATTGTTCTGATATTATTTGTAGCATGTCTGTGCATAGGCTAATGCAATAGCTCTGTGGAATTTTTCAATTACTAATAATGATGTCATGCAGGCTAGAGTCGGGTGAACTCCTGATGCTAAAATAGAGGAAAGGAAATATACCGTCACATAACTACACCACAAGATATGTAAAAGTACAACTCCAGACAAAGTGGCAATAAGGATACCGAGGTCACTTGGCACTCCTTGTAAACCCATGCCTTGGGTCTACACAATGAGGCTACCATTTGGAGCCTAAATCCCATCAGTGATTTTGCTTGGTGGTTGTAAACTGTAGCAATTAATCTGTGAAATGAGTGTAACACCTGCATCTCAGCATTGGCCAGAACTTCACCCATAATCAGCAATATCTCTACTGAAAAAATTCCTTGCAACCGTATTAAATTAGCTGGGTTTTTTTTTTTCCAAGTTAATCTGCTATAACTGAAATTGAGTTTTCACTCCGTCTGTCACAAATGCAGCACAGCAAACTGTAACAATTGTTTGTATGTTTCAATTAAATTGGAATACTAATAAAAACATGTTACTAAAGATTTTAATGAAGTACAAGGGGAAAAAGACATAATTATCACAAGCAATTCGTATCAGTATTTCAATGTTAAGAAGAAGGGCAGGGAGAGAGAAAGCTAGAAAGAAGAAAAACAGGTTTGCCTGAATGCATTCAGAGACTCATGTGCAATTTCCCACTCAGTTGCACTGCTTCCATGCCACTGAAATGTTACTGATGTCAATAAAGCCACATTGGTATGAAGATTAAATAACTATGGAGAAAGCAATCAGTGGTGCTTCCAAAAAGTGCCCATTTCTGCCAGGTGCTCAGCACCACTAAGAATCTAGTCTTCCATAGCCATTTTTCCAAAGCTGTCTTTTCATGTTGGAAAACCAGAGAGTCTAAGGACTGGGTCTCATAGAAGAAACATTGTTTCCAGTAGACACAGGCAAGATTCATGTCTACTTGGGATGTGTTCCCTGCAAAACAGTCGTGGGGGAGAAGAACTTGAGAAACATCTCTTACTGTACGTCTGTTAACATGTAGCATCTTCCACATTTTTTTTTCCACTCTCTCTTGCTTTGCCCTACTTCTTTATGTGTCCATAACCAAGGGAATTGGCTTTGTCTACTTGTCATCAGCTGAGCTGTCTTTCTTCAAGCCCTAGCTAAATTTGTCGTCCTTCATGCACGGCAGTGAAAACTGTTTATCAGGCAGCCTTGGGAAAGAACAGGCTGGTAAGGGTGTTTTTGTTGTTGTTTGGTTTTAAATGAAAGATATAGGTGTGAATGAATTTTCATTTTAAATGGAAGATATAGATGTGGAATTTTTTTGGAAAGTAGAAAACCAAATTTTCCACACCTGTTTTAAAGAAACATGATGATGTCTCTGTGTTAGGGTTGCCTTCCTTGCAACTTTGCAAAGTACATGCAGTGCCAAGCATGATGGTGGGATGAAGTTGGGAGTTCCAGGCTGAATGTTCTTGAGGAAGTGCAACCAGGGAAAGAAGAAGAAAAAAACAGACTTTTAAATGTCGTTGTCTTCCACAGTATCACAACATTTCAGTAAACAGAAGACTTCGTTCTCCCTCCACCTCCATAGCACTTTTGTAACAAAATTTAATCACTGTACTTTAGAGTGAAAAATGATTAAAAAGCCATCCTGCTACATACTATTTTACATACTGCTTTATGCTATCTGGGAATGCTCCCATGAACTATACTGAGCACACATATTTGCAAAAAGGTTCGATAAAACAAAACCAAGCCTACAAAGCTTACCACATCGAAGCTTATGTTTCCAAGAAACCTGCAACTGGCAATGAAAAGCGTTGACAAATCAAGGGGTGTTCTAAGAAAGCTGTATCTCCTTGATTTCTGACAGAGTGTAGGTGGTACCTTATTTTGCAACAAAGGGTCAGCTCTTACCAACACTAATTCATCTGGGTTCTACCAACAACATCTTTGATGTCTCTGGTTTTACTGAAGTAGGATAGGACATAAGCACCCGGAAAGCTCTGAAACATTAAGCTGTAAATACCAATGGTTTAAGAAGAGGACACTTTCCCAGACCTTAAAGAGAAGACAAGACTGGAAAGTTATTAGCAAGACCTTGTTGTGGTCTTATTGTTAATTCCTTCTGCCCTTTTCAGAAAACACACATTTCATTCCTGTCTAAAGAGATAACTTGAAGATGATTCTTTCCTCTTGTTTCTGGGTCAGAGGCACCCTTGATAGCAAGAAAGATACTCATCCAAAGCCTTTTTCAGCAGCCTCCCTGAAATGCTAGCATTTATTGTGGTTGCAGGGAGACAACTCCCCCAGTGAAGATTTGCAGCTGTGAACCTCAGCTAATCTTAGAAGCAGGGGTCAGTGCTTCTCAAACAATATTCTGTTATTTAGAATACCATGAAACACAAAAGTTGCAATTTCCTCTCATCTCAAGTTAGAGGACTCATGTCTCTTACTTCCTTCTCTTGCCTCCAGTTTGGACTCATGAGAAAACACTAGCAATGAGCAGGTAGAATCTCAGTCTCTCTCTCAGTCTCTTTTTCCTGGTAAATAGTTATTTATCCCATACACAGTCAATCATGTAGGGAATTATTCCATCACTATCAATATCCAGCTGCCTGATGAGAATGAGTTGTCTTGGTTGGTGAGAAAGAAAGTTGTTCCAAAAGTGTCACCTAGAAATTTGCCTGAGCAGCTGTAGGTACCTAAATGACTGGATGACTGCTCAGTGGGGAATGTGAGATGGTGAAGTTCAAATCTTGATGTTCAAAGTAGCATCTAGATATTTGATTTCTGGGGGTGAGGAAGGAGGAAGAAGATAGCTTACACGAACAGTTCTTTTCTTTGATCTTCTTTCCGTAACCTATGTATTATGTAATGCAGGAGGAAGCTCAAAATGAGAACCATTCCACAACATCTTTGTCCTAGAGGAGAGAAACTGAAGTAGCAGGATGTGTAACAGGACAAAGGATTTCTCACTACAGTACTGGAAGGCACTTAGATATTACTGGCTTGAGCAGGGTATAGGGATCTGCATGGCGTACAAAGTGGCTGGAGATGGAGAAGGGATTCCATTTCCCCACCCAACACTAATTAGTTCCTTATACAATGCTTCTTTAATTATCTCCAACCTATTTTCTCTCAAACCCCATTTACTAAATGAAGGTAACTCTCTCTGGGATGCTCTCTGTGTTGAGGTTGCTACAGTATGTTTTATGTAGATCTGAAGTAGGTTCTCATTCTCCTAGTGTGTTACAGCAGCCGTTTGAGGCTGGTTGTCACGGAGATAAGGGCATGGGATGAAGGGTTCTTCATTCTTCAAAGAACAGACTGGAGGTGAGAAAGGATCAGTCCTGAATACAGGCTCAGGAGAGTTGCAGCTTCAGAAAGCCATGCTTGGGTTGAGCTCCTGTGTGTCCGTAGGCTCTGAGAATGACTCTAGGGGAAGAATTGACACTGGACTCACGATACTAGCTTCATAGGCTTTCTGCATGGCAATATCTCTAAAGGTAGGACTACAGCTTTAGGATTTGTTGAACAACATGTAGCTATTCAGTAGTTTGTGAAATATGGGCATTAGTCTGTCGACTATAAATCACTTGGTCCTCATAGGAATGCTGTGGCTCATACCATATTATATGAAACATCATAGAATATCTCAAATTGGAAGGGACCCATAAGAATCATCGAATCCAACTCCATGCTCCTCACAGGGCTTCCTAACACTAAATCGTATGACAAAGAACATCTTCCAGATGGTCCTTGAACTGTGGCAGGCTTGGTGCCGTGACAGCTTCCCTGGGGAGCCAGTTCCAGTAACCAACCACCCTCTCAGTGAGGAATCTTTTTCTAATGTCCAGTCTGAACTTCACTTGACACAGCTTCATTCCATTTCCTTGTGTCCTATCATTGGTCACTGGAGAGAGGAGATCAGCAGTTCCCCCTCTACTTCCCCCCATGAGGAAGGTGCAGACTGCAGTGAGGTCAGCCTTCAGTCTGCTCTTCTGCAGGCTGAACAAATCAAATTACCTCAGTCGCTCCTCGGAAGTCTTGCCCTCAAGGCCTTTCACCATTTTTGTCATCCTCCTCTGGACACACTCTAATAGTCTGATGTCCTTCTTATGTTGAAGTGCCCAAAACTGCACACAGTACTGGGGGTGGGATCTCACCAGTGCAGTGTGGAGTGGGACAATCACCTCCCTTGACCGGCCAGCGATGCTGTGTTTGATGCATTCCGGGACATGGTTGGCCCTTTACACTGCCAGGACACACTGTTGACTCATATCCAATTTGCTACCAACCCAAACCCCAAGATCTCCTTCTATGGGGCTGCTCTCTAGCCTCTCATCCCCTGATTTGTACGTATAACCAGGATTACCCTGTCCCAGGTGGAGAATCCAGCACTTGCTCTTGTTAAATTCCATACAGCTGGTGACTGCCCAGCTCCCTGGTCTACCCAGATCTCTCTATAAGGCCTCTCTATCCTCAGGCGAGTCCACAGCTCGTCCTAATTTAGTATCATCAGCAAACTTAATATGCTTTCAATTCCTGCATCCAGATCATTTGTAAAAACCTTAAAGAGCACTGGCCCTAAAAAAAAGAAGTGTGTTCACTTTACTTTTCTGTTAGTTTCCTTGTATTGTCAGGAATTCTTGTTTTTTCCTGTTGTAAAAATACATAATCTTCTGTTAGCAGAGCAATGCTAAATCTATTAGTCTTTGTAATACATTAGAAAAAAATCCCCTGCAATCTTCAATGAGATCCAGACAACAGTCACTAACAAAGTATAATTTTTAAGGCTATGCAAAAGCTACTGGCCAGAGCAGAACGATTCTGGCTAGTCTGAATAGCCATAGCATAGCCATAACCAGGATTAGCTCATTACTATGTGTTAACAAATCCTACAGTCAAAAAAACCAGTGTTTTCTTTTTTTATTCTACTGGATCACAGAATAATGCTTGACCTAAGCAGAGCATAACTGTTCTGACTTCCTAACTTTGGCTTTGCTTTCTGCTTTGTACAGTTTTAACAGTACATTTGTCTTCCCTGTTCTATACCTCTTTCAATCTACATAAAACAACTATGAAGACAAACATAGCACAGAGGTTCCCTGTCCTATTTACTGACTGAAACAGTAAGGAACCTTTTAACGGATTTTTAATTTTAGATCAAACAGTCACAGTCAGCTTGTGAATTCCATTTCTGAATAGAATGGTAAGGTTAATGCTGCACTATTAGACAGACTACTGTCTAGCCTGCTGCTTTCAACATTAGTGAAATACTGCTTCTGATGGTAATGTACTCATCTCTACCCTTGTTCCTCACTCAGTTCAACCTCAAAGTGAAATGAAATCTGGGTTTTCTGCTTGCCAGACCCTACAGTTTTATTATGGACTATTTCATGTTAAATTATAACCTTCCAAACTGGTGATATCTCTCTCAACAAACACAAAAAAAATGAAGAATTAGCAATACTGGAACAGAACCTAAAACTCAAAGTCCCATTGTAACCAGCAATGCATAGGTACATAAATGAAGATAGTCTCTAACCTTCTGAGGAGACGGGAAGAAGAAGAAGGAAGAGAGGAAGGACAACCAGAGAAATAAAGCAACTTGCCCATACCATCAATTAGTAGAATTTGGATCTTCAAGACCCAATTGTTTGAAATGACTAGCACTTCTCTAGCCTGAAATCTGAAGTAGTCTAAAGTCAATTTTAAGCTTAGAAAGCAAAGAAAAGTGAAAAATGAGTGAAAAGGCAAACACATACCCACCCAATGTGGCCTTTGTCTTCCAAATGGGAGAGTGCTTTTGATGTCCCAGCAGAACAGGCTGAGGACAGGCAGCCCAAGCTGGAGGCACTGACATGTCTCACCATACAGAGTACAATCAGATGCTTCTAATGGGGTATGTGATGTTAGCCCATTGTGGCTCTATTGTACAACGTAATATCTCTGATGCGTATTCGAAGTAAAACCTTTAAAAATGTCCAAGACCCCAAATCATGTGCTTATTCCAAGTACCTTAAGCCCATTACCCCTCTGACACTTCAGACATGCTGATCCTCACAACACATCTGGATGGTAAGGAAGTATTGATATACCTACAGTACATCCAGAAACTGAGACACAAAAAATCTTGGGAAGGGATCTTCAGAGGGCTACAGCGCTAAAATTTGGATTTTCAAACACCTCACTCAGCTGCTACATTTGCAGACCGCTTGAAAATAAATGCTGAATACTGGACGTGCTGGTAGACTGGCCATTTCTCCCAGTAGCCTGAGAGCTATGAAAAATTAATACTGAAGAAGGGACTCAAAACTGTGGCGATGACATTAAGAGCTTTGAGGAAACCCAAGGCTTGTTTGGCAGTTTTTGGTTTACACCACATGAAGATAAAGTGCAGTATTCTGAGTTTTCTGTTGTTCTCCGCTCCCATCATCTACCACTGGCCAAATCTGCCTTGTTAGGTTCCTGGACTGCTACCCATCACTGATCTAAATAAAACAACATTCCTCATCATCTTCTTCTCTGTTGATACCAAGTAATCTTGGTGCACTTAAAAAAAAAAAAACAAAAACACACTACACATTTTTCAACATCATACTGTTGTGAAAAACTCAGTTTTTGAATCTCTCTCAGTGAGGCTGGATTCCTGGTCCCTTTCTGTAAAATATTCTTTCCAGAATGGAAAGACAGTTACCATGCATCCATATTAATGCTGAGAGCATCAGGAATATGATTAAAGAAAAAAATTGTAAAAGAATGCATTTTTCTGAGGAATAATACAAATAATATTCACAGGTGAAAAAGTTTTGGGCTGAACGGCAAAAGGAGTAATTTCACCCTGAGCTATGGATAAAGAACCAGTGACTATGGGTGCTGTGGCTTCACAGCAAGGCTAGTGTATTTCTTTCCAATGACTGACCTTGAGACCTGAGAAAGAAGTCATTTGTAGCTATTTAAAAGGCCAGAATATCTAAGTCCTGTAAGGGACTGACTCTGCATTCTGATTCACCTCTTCAAGGCCTGTAAAATCTGTCTGAAATCAGAATCAATCCAGAAGACTGAAAATCTCAAATAACTGCCTTTGGAAGAGCTCAGGATGTAGCCATCCTTACTACACTACCTTTCACAGTGTCTGACTCAATGAATTGTATGGTCTGATTACTTTAATTATAAGTGTATAGTGCATTTCCTCAACAGTAATCTTACTCATTCATCTCTGTGTGAAAAAGGTCACAGAGATTAAGTAACAGTTATATTTCAAGTCTAGCACAAACTGCTAGCTAGTACCTAAAATGTTTAAAGACGTTAAGCTGCCCTGAGTGTTTAGAAAATACTGAAAAAATTTGTTATTGTTTTTTGTCTGTTTCAGACCTTCAGCTTCTCTGTCAATCCCCTAGTTTGTAGAAGACAATTAGACTGTGTTCAGGACACTGAAGATATGCCTACAGGCTTAATACAGTCATCTGCAGAAATACTTGATTTCAACTGGAATGAAGAAACCTAAGTACTAGCAGCAGTCAAGCTCTATTAGTTCTCTCCAGCCCCTCCTCTGCTCCTTTCTTTTTTCCCACTACAAAAATGCATTTCTTTCTATTCTTGACCTTGGACAAAGCTGAAGGTATTTGGTTGATGTTTTAAAAAATTAGATGAGGCAGACATCCAGCATAGAATTTCAGCCTAACGTTATATTTTGGCAAAGTTGTAAGTGGTTGAAAACTAGATCTTCTAATGGGACATGTTAGGCAATCTTAATGATAGGTAATGCTACAAACCCTGCGTATGATAACTGAGAAAGCATACAGATAACAGACATCTGAGAAATCACATTCTGAAGTGATTATATCCTGGGTAATGTTTACTCTCAATTTGTATCATTGCTTGCTTGTTTGATGCTCAAATTTAATTCATTTTTATGAGGCTGTGTTCTCTTAACTGGAGGTAAAAGTGGTACATGGTTTATGTGATGGTGATTACACAAGGGTGTATATCAGAGGCCCATGTTGTCAGTAGGTACTTGGCTTTTACAGCTGTAGATTGCATGTTATGATCTGCTCCTCTGTGCTTCACATGAGTCAACTTGGTTTACTGTTGGAATTAAAGAACTGCTGCTTTTACTATGTCTGGTTGCTAATTCTCATAACAATAATACTCCTGTTAAGGGTTGTCTACAGTACTTTTTGAATTTAACTGTAGAGTGATATTGCTACAATGGATTATTCTGGGATAAGATAGTAAGTTCAAGTCAGATTTCTATACATTGTGGATACTCGGTATGTTTTGAACAGCTTTGCAGAGTATATCAACAGACACAGAAATGCATCAGCCATTTTGTACAAAATCACCCAGCAACACTGTAATTCGCTTCTGCAGTGCATCTGTGCTTTCATATCCAGTGCTCACCAGGGGCATGGAAAAAACAATCTGAAAACCTTTCAGTACATGGTGATTGCTTGTAAGATGACATATGAATACCTTTTAGGAAAACTTTCGAGTTCTTTTCTTGGGGACTTCCTTAGCCTCAGTCTCTCTTGGGTCACGCATGTGTAATAAAGGTTGACTTAACGGAAAACTGGATTTGTCTTGTGCAGGGGAGACCACTCTGTCCTGCCTGTAGCCATTTGACTGGAGCTGAGAAGAAAAGGCTAGAGGGGTGTTATACTACAGCCTTGCAGACACAGAAAAAGAAGGAGCTGTTATGGAGAAAGAAGCAGAAATGGCCTCCGATTTTATTTGCCTTTTGGGAATTCTTGAATTAATAGATTAAAACAGGAAATTCAATATGGTACAACAGTTAAGGCAGTAACGCAGGAATTGAGAAGATCCAGGTTATAGCTAAGCTTTGGCTAGTGAACTGCTGTGTGTCCTTGAGAAAGCATCTCATTCTTTCTGTATTACCAGAGATAAAATCCTGACATCAATAGAAATCAACATTCCTTGGCATCAGTGACGATGCAGGGCCTTGCACAACAGGCTCTTCATCTCTCTTAAGCCTCTGGATGTGGTTATAATTCTGTTGCTAGTAACTCTACAACTGAACCTACCCAGTAACTTGCTCAGTCTAGCAGGGCTTCCTGAGGTCCTAAGTCCTAACATGTGCAGTAACGGATGTGCTTGGAGTACGGACAATTTGTTGTGCATATTTTTGACACCTTCATTAGATTTTACATGTGTAACCTGTTCAAAAAAATAATAATTTGAAAAGAAGAATGAGGGAAAGGCCACTTGGGAAGGATACAGGAATGTCGCCAGAGCATGCAGAGATGCAACAAGGAAGGCCAAGGCCCACATGGAATTGGATCTGGCAAGCGATGTCAGAAACAACAAGAAGGGCTTCTTCAAGTACATCACTAGCAAACGGAAGACTAGGGACAATGTGGGGCCACTGCTGAATGAGGTGGGTGTCCTGGTGACGGAGGATGCGGAGAAGGCAGAGCTACTGAATGCCTTCTTTGCTTCAGTCTTCAGTGCCAAGGCAGGCCCTCAGGAATCCCAGGCCCTGGATGCAAAAGAGAAAGCCTACAGGTAGGATGACTTTCCCTTGGTCGAGGAGGACTGTGTGAGGGATCACTTAAGCAATCTGGACGCCCACAAATCCATGGGCCCCGATGGAATGCACCCACGAGTGCTGAGGGAGCTGGCGGATGTCATTGCTGAGCCACTCTCCATCACCTTTGAAAGGTCGTGGAGGACAGGAGAGGTGCCTGAGGACTGGAGAAAGGCCAGTGTCACTCCAATCTTCAAAAAGGGCAAGAAGGAGACTCAGGGAACTACAGGGCGGACAGCCTCACCTCCATCCCGGGAAAGATGATGGAGTAGCTCATTCTAGAGGTCATCATCAAACAAGTGGAGGAAAACAAGGTTATCACCAGTAGTCAACATGGATTCTCCAAGGGGAAATCACAATGGACCAATCTGATAGCTTTCTACGATGGCATGACTGGCTGGGTAGATGAGGGGAGAGCCGTGGATGTTGTCTACCTCAACTTCAGCAAGGCTTTTGATACAGTCTCCCATAACATTCTCCTAGGGAAGCTCAGGAAGTGTGGGCTGGAGGTGTGGTCAGTGAGATGGACCGAGAACTGGCTGAATGGCAGAACTCAGAGGGTTGTCATCAGCGGCGCTGAGTCTAGTTGGAGGCCTGTAACTAGTGGTGTCCCTCAGGGGTCAGTAGTGGGCCCAGTCTTGTTCAACTTCATCAATGACCTGGATGAAAAGTTGGAATGCACCCTCAGCAAGTTTGCTGATGACACCAAACTGGGAGGAGTGGTAGATACACCAGAAGGCTGTGCTGCCATTCAGGGAGACCTGGATAGGCTGGAGAGTTCGGCACAGAGGAACCTGATGAGGTTCAACAAGCGCAAGTGCAGGGTCCTGCACCTGGNGAGGAACAACCCCATGCACCAGGACAGGCTTGGGGTGGACCTGCTGGAGAGCAGCTCTGCGGAAAGGGACCTGGGTGTCCTGATGGACGACAGGTTAACCATGAGCCAGCAGTGTGCCCATGTTGCCAAGAAGGCCAATGGCATCCTGGGGTGCATTAGGAGGAGTGTGGCCAGCCAGTCGAGGGAGGCTCTCCTTCCCCTCTACTCTGCTCTAGTGAGGCCCCATCGGCAGTACTGCGTCTAGTTCTGGGCTCCCCAGTTCAGAAAGATGAGGAGCTACTGGGGAGAGTCCAGCGCAAGGCTACGAGGGTGATGAGGGGACTGGAGCATCTTTCCTATGAGGAAAGGCTGAGGGAGCTGGGCTTGTTTAGCCTGAAGAAGAGAAGGCTGAGATGGGACCTTATAAATGCTTTAAATATCTCAAGGGTGGGTGTCAGGAGGATGGGGCCAAGCTCTTTTCAGTGGTGCCCAGCGACAGGACAAGGGGCAACGGGCACAGACTGAAGCAGAAGAAGCTCCATGTGAGCATGAGGAAGAAATTCTTCACTTTGAGGGTGACGGAGCACTGGAACAGGCTGCCCAGGGAGGTTGTGGATTCTCCTTCTCTGGAGATATTCAAGACCCACCTGGACAAGGTCCTGTGCAGCCTGCTGTAGGTGACCCTTCTTCAGCAGGGAGGTTGGACTAGATGACCCACAGAGGTCCCTTCCAACCCCTAACATTCTGTGATTCTGTGAACGGAGAGGTAAAACACTTGGGAAAATCAGAACACTTGTTATTTATGGATCAGGTGAGGTAGTATGTATACATATCAAACCTGTGATGAACTTTTGGTTTGATTTCAGGTTGCATACCTTGTGTACTTCATGATGCAGTGGTACTTTTATAAAGTACTTCTTCAGAAATCTTTAGTCGGCAGAACTCTATGTGCTCAATCAAATATCATTAAAACCACTTTCCTTTCTAACTCAAAAAACTCAACTGTGATCAGTGATATACCATGAAGGCTCAGATGGAGAGTTTCAATATTGTGAAAAACATGAGAAAGATGCTTTCCTACCACCTTTTATAAAAGACAAAGCTTATGCCAGCAGAATTGTTCTCATGACTGGGCAGATGTAAAGCAGTATCTCTTCTGTTTCTGTGGATTTCAGAAGGCGAGGACTTCATTTGGGAATACTTTTTCATCTGTATGATCCTAAGGGAAATTATTAAAAACAGCAGTGTTATTAAAGTATTTTTCAATTTAATAATTATTTTAAAAGCCCAACAAACCATGACAGCATCTTTTTAACTGTTAACAGTGAAAACACTTGCTTCCACTGTTCATTTAGACTCAGTGGTCAAAAAGGAGTAAGAGTAAACTTTATTCTTTGTCCTGAGCACAATATGAAAGAAATCTTGGAAAGTCAGAAATCACAGGTGAACTGACTACCTTCAGAAGATATAGATGTAAGAAGAATCTGATGTTCGTTTTTCCCATTTCTAAGTTTTTTTCAGTCACTGAAAAAAACTTCAGCTTTTCTTTCTTCTCTGTTTTTTATGTTGTCATTTTCTAAAACCAGGCGTGTAGAGTCTAGACCCTGGGAAAGTATGAAGAATGGTCCCAATGTTAATAAAATTCTTGGGTTTTTTTGTTTCCCCAGGAAACTGGAGGAGACTTTCATTATTTTTGTTTTATTTACCTGTCTTGGTGGAACCGAAGAGGGACCAATACAGAAATGAAACAAGTTTCAGAGAAGAATAAGAACTGCCAACACATTTGTTTGTTTTGTTGAGGTAAGTTATTCCAACACAGCCTTGATGTGGTGATTTCTATATTTGCTGAATATCTGAAAATGAGCTTTTAGTCTTTTTATTTTACCCAAAGCCTATATTCTAGGAACACAGCCCACAGTATTAAGTATGCTGTGACATCATGCAGCCGTACCTCATTAGGTAAGCAAATGATTCCAGTCTAAAACTCAGTTCCAGAAACAAATTAGTTCCTTCACTGCTGAAGACATGACAGAAAATGGGACTCTCATTCTGTAAGTCTTTCCCAAGCAATGCTATTGTCCAGTATAAAAAAATCTTCTCCAAAAATTCTTCCTGCATAATTTCTGTTGTTAAATTCTGCTATCCTAACTGCTAGCCATACCTATGAGGCTGGGAGGAACCACTAGTTCAAGACACAGGACCCTAGTCTTGCTGTTGCATCAACTGTTGTTGAGAAGAGGCGTTACAACAGAATATACATTGAGTAAGGCTTAAAATGCTTTTTCCTCTTTTTATTATACCTCTTTAATCCTCCCTCACCTTCCTTTAAATTAGTATGTATAACACAACAACATCTGAAGGCTGTCACCCATCTTTCACTGGGAAAGAAAGAAACTGTGAACAGCTGAATTATGAACAAGAGTCTCAGCTTGGTCAAAGGACCAGAGTTATACAGGTGTTACTACACCTATTATCACGCTGGGCATGACTTGCCCATATCTGTACTAACTGGTTGGCGTCAGTTTACTTACTGCTAGCAAATCCCAAGAGTACAGAATGAGAAAGAGTCATGACTGCAGCTGCTCAAAAAATGGAGGCCTTCTAAGACACTTACAGCAAACACAACATGCTTTGGTGCTTGTAAATAATTATACAGAAAAAGCAACTGCTAATTTCAAGGTGTCTGTTCTACTGGGTACATCACAAACCATGAACTCTTCAATATTTCCAGCAGCATTTGTACCAAGTGACATAATATTCTTATTTATTTTAAATGAGCTGTATCATTCTATAATACCCTGGTGGTTTAAATGAGCAAAAATGATGCAAACCAAGGGGAAAACAAAAAAAAAAAGAATGTAATAACCCTCTAATTCAATACTACATCAACATAACAAGAAAAATTGAAATGTTTAGTCCTAGTGATTCTGGGTAGCCAATTAGTTTAATGAAAAAGTCTCCAGATTGTCTCTCATATTGCACTTACTGGACACATCGGAGATTTCCCACTATCGGAGTCCTTAGCCTTGCTGCTTCGTTTTCAGGACTCATCGGCTCAGACTTCAGACTACTTGAAAAACAGATGGGTGCTTTTGTAAAGTTCCCTTCCTTCTGCCTTTTCACTGAAAGGTAGGCTTTCTGCAATGATGTTAACACCGTTATTCAAAGACATTAAACCTATAATCCAGTGGGGCTACTATTTTACTCCTCCTTTTCTGAAACAGCTGTTGATCAGCTACTGTGAAGCCCTGATTGGCAGGAAGTAGATAAATTATTTATTAATATACATTTGAAGTACCAGATTGTGATCTGCAGAAATAATATTGGAAATGTCTGTCTAAAGCCAACACAAAGATCTAGTGAATGGGACTCAGAAGTCTGTTCTATGTGGCCAGAAATGCATGACATGTATTGCTTGTCAGCCTATAACAGCAGTTGCTATTACCTGTCTTCGACAATGAACAAGTCTAACCCACTATGTCTAACAAAGTTAACAAGATCCTTCACTTTTTCCAGGCCAGCACAAAGAGATATGTTTTATGTAGTATAGGAAAGTAAGTCCTAATGCTAAAAAACAAGAACACTCTATGTATGCAATAAACCTACACAAAATATTGACTAATACTTAAGGTCTTCTATTTGACTAGACTGTTCAGAGGAAGAGCAGTCAAAATGTCACTGTGTTGGTTATTGTTTAAGCCAACTTTCAATCCATCCTTTTTAAGGATTTGACGCTGCTGATAGTTTGAAGGTCAAGTGTATATTTTATTTTCAGAAGCTCTAAAGAGACTCTCTCAGGATTTCCTTTCACCCAGTGACTTCTAACCACATATCTGCTTTCCACCGTCCTTGAAAGTTTTTAGAAAACACTGTATTTATACTCCTATCAATCTAAATTAGCTATTCTAGCGTGCTACTTTAGGGTTAAGTGGCAAATATAGGCCACTTCTGTTAAATTAGATAGTGCCATCTTTCTTCTCTAGTGATTTCCCTGCATAATAATGCAGTTCAATTTGGGACTTAAATTCTACTACAGGGTCACTCTCTGCCTGTTCATTTCATGGCAGCTTGAGTGATCACCTACACAACACACCCTAACTGGTAGCAGTTTTCTCTCTGGACAGCTTGCTTTACTGTTAATTTCTGATTTCAAACCTTTAATTTAATCAGTGCTGGCCTCCAGTTCCCTTATCTCATTTATTAGCAAATTACCTTCTGAGACTCCATTTCTCCTGAGAGGAAGTGCTGCTTCTCTTTTCCGCTTTGTGTAGACCAATTGTTCAGACTAAACTTCATTTCCTTACCAAATACATTCCACTTCCTAACTCTTTTTCTCTACCTCACTGCTAACGGCAGTGTGTTATCACAGAGCAGACTTACCCTGTAATCATATCAAAATGGAATGGAGAAGTAGGTTTCACAAAAAAACAGGTCATTCATTATCACTGAAGCTGTATTTTGTGAGCCAATACTTCTTCTCAAATCAAGATAACAGAGAAGGCAATATTGTGTTTTGTGTTTCTGCAAAGTTGAAGTTCAGATTTAGCTCTTCAACAGCTCAACTGGCTAAGAATAAAGAACAATTTTAATGCATTCATACCCATTGCCATCCCAGGCTAGCTGTGCTTAGTTACAGTTACTTTCTTCCTTTCAGTACTCTGTTTGAATTGTACTTTCACCCTGTTAAATCAAGTTCATGTAACTTAATTCTCCCTCAATTGGAGGTTCCCAATCTGCCTTGCTATATGGAATTCTTTTCTCCAAAAAGCTTATCCTGATCATGGTGTCTTTTAGTGACTTTCTTGCTCTTCTGAAACAGCAGTTACAGAATGTAGACAGTTCCTTGGTTTTTCAGTAATTATCCTCATTTCCTGTAACGCATTTGATTGCACCATACCGCTTTGTAGCTTTAGCAAATACAGCAAATTACTTCTATTCTTTAGCTTCCTTATAACGTGAGCAAAACAAAATAGATTTTTGTTCCGATTCTGTTATAACCTACTCCAGAAACACGCAGAGAATCGAACATCTCTTCACTGCTGAACATCACTGTTAAAGAAACCTTCCTGACTCGGTATGAAGGTCCTCTAACTCTAGGTCAAATGGCTTTCAAATGATCAGCCTTCATAGATACTACTAAGAGCTGCTAGAGGTCAAGTGCTGCATCAGGGTAGCTATACTTTGGTCAAACATTTGTGAAATACTGCAAAAAAAAGGGCTTCTCAGCTTTCAGTTATTTCTAGCATAGTTTCATGGGACAATGCACAGCAGGTTCTGCAGTAGCTGGTGTCTTAGATTCTTTCTTCCAGAGAAAAATACCTTCCCAGTTCAGCCTGTCCTGCCTAGTTCAGCATACATTGCACCTCTGATGGACTTTTGAGAAAGACACTAAAAATGAACTATTTAAAAATACCTTTAGAGAATAATACATACACAGCTCTTATACAAGCCTCATTGTTACAGTCTTTGCTTAAAAGAATAGTCTCCTCTGTAGCTTTGCCATGATCCCTGCTCTATTTCTTCTATACAGTTCCGAGCATTAAGGAACAGTAAAAAAAGTTTTGCATTCAGTGCTGTCCTCATGCCCGCGTATTAGGAATAACTATGCATGTATGCCTGTATATACATATATATGTATACTTACACAGAATCTAAATTTTGAGTACTGCACAAATAATGTCGAGAAGATTTCACACTGGTGACTCTTAAATAAAGATATATCACCCTATCACTTGTTCCTAACTTAAGTTTGTCCTTCTAAACTCTCACATGAGCATTATAACTGAAAGTATTAAGTCTTTGTGTTTCCACTGATCAAAAATATGTTGGACGCTATTAAGAGCCCCAAGAAACAATGCCAGCAAAGGAAAACTTCAAAAACTGTTAGCATATTCACAGCCTCACCAGCAATGCAAGATCATGAAAATAAAAGCTTTCACTCATGTTGTCCTATGGAAGTAACCCTTTCTCAAAGTCAGCCTTAAACGGATCTTGTTAGCCCTCAGAAATCAAACGTCCATTGATTTGATGCTTCACCATACAAGTAATTCCACTGGTTAGTGTCAGGCATCCATTTTCATATGTTAGCAGCCATAACACTGCTAAACATCAACTTCACAAATATGTTAAAAACAAAACCTGGCTTTACCAACCTATTGTGATGATGTGAACATCCTTATTATTCAGTTTATAAACATGTAGAACTAATGCATAAATGTACTGCAAAATCTTATTCGTTTGTTAAGACAGGATAGGTATCTTCTGTGAAAATACTCATTATACTTTCACGAACATGACAGCAAAGTCTGCTCTAACAAACCCTTTTACAGAGGTTATGAAAGCTAACAGAGTTTCAGCTTGGCCACTTGGAAGGTGAATTGTTTTTCCTTTTTGTGCGTCTGTGACTTTTACTGACAAAAGCCATGAACAAATGTCTGAGCACAGCTGCTTTGAATGAAATAGGTACAAACTTCAGTGATATCTTTATAATTAGTATACTTTATTCCCATTTTACAGATTGGGAACTGAGACACAATCTGTCCTGAAGTCGCTCTTCAAGAAAATGGGTGAGAGAGGTGGCAGAAGCATCCCCTGCTCTCACATTTATACTCCAGTATCTGCTAGAGGACAAGAGACAAATCTCAGGCTTCTGCTAATCCTTCTGCCGTGCCCCACAGACCACCTGAAGGCTCAGCCACAGCAAAAGCCCATGTCCTAGCAGCTTGAAAGAGGTACAGACACAAAATACAGTGTAAATCTACCCTGTGTGTCTTCTTCAAAGTAAATAGGCCTGCTAAGGTCAAGGTGCCACAGTCACTGAGCCGTCATCCACTTTGTCAGTGCAAACACCTGGTCAGTTACATCCTGAATAACTGGCGTCACCGAATCGGCTATGTTAAAACCTGAAGGTAGTCTAGCAATCATTTTGTTTTATCAATCTCTTTCTGCCAATAGCTACTGACAGTTATTCGTGCCTTATAACATAAGCTGTGGCTTTTAAATCATCTGAGTGCTATGCAAGTCTTGTACCTGTTCTTAACTTACTGATATAATGACAGCTGAGATTTCTTTCCTGTAGGATGTCTTGGATAAGATACCTAATACATGGTGGCTTTGATAAAAATAGACCAGAGGGAATCAGAAGGCTCAGGCAGCACAAAGTTCACAAAGATACAAACTACATAAACATTTCTTGATCGCTAACCAAAGTAATAGTCCGTACTAGTTTAATATATCTGCCTCCCTATGTTTCTTTACCAATATAGCTAGATTTAAATGATTCCTTCTCCTTCCTGTTAAAGACTCTCAACAGAAACAGAAAAACCTTGGAGACTTAAAATCGTGTCAAAGGACCAGCTAGAGGACTGAGGAATTTGCATCTGTAACTGTGAAATCCTGCCACAAAACAGGACAGTAAACTCCTCTTGTCTTTAGAAGATTTTTTTTTTTCAAAACTCTGTTGTTCCAGAGAGTTGTAGCAACACAAGGGCTTTCAACACGATTCTCTGAACTTGTCACAGACATCACACAAAGCTTTTCTTAAAAATCTAATCTTCTAAGGTCTTACTGGAAGTGGCTAAAAAGATTTAAACTAGGAAGGCTACCTCAGCATGCCTGAAACAGTAAAACATGATACACAAGTTCAAAACTGAACACAGTAATGCACACAAAATGACTTACAACCCTCTATGTGACAGCAAGTTTCAAATGAGAACTGTAGATTTTTCTTGCTCTGTTTATTCAGAAAAAAATTTTGGTTTCCATTAGTCTTAAATTAACATCCTTACTGACATCCCACTCTGGACATCTTCTGCATTAACATTGTGCCATTCTTAAGAGTTTCTATGTGCATCAGTCTTGAAGTCAATTAATGCCCAAATGGCATCCTTAAGCAATCCTCCTTCTTGAAGAAATAAGTGACTCACAAAATAGTACACTCATCTGCTGTTCTACCCCAGCATGGCCACATTCGACCTTATGATCAACAGTGAAGCAGAAAGTCACATTTCCTCTGCTGTGCAGTACATATTTCTTTTTAAGCTTCTAGTGTTAGGAATTTTTATCCCCCTAGAGGATCTGCTGTTGAAAGAAGTAGGCTAGTACTTCTGGTTGATACTTCACCCAGTGCAAGACAGGAGGACACTTACATATTATTCGACACATTATTCACACTTCAACTTTGCAGTAAGAAGTCACTGTAGACCGAACTGATCTTGCCAGGGGACGAGAAGGTTGCCCCCGTTACTATACCTGCCCTCCTATTGACCTGACTCCATTACTACCTTCACTGTAAATTAGTCCCAAGGATGTCCAAGACTGAGTTGCTTCCTTAATTACAGTTGGCTTGGAAAGCATTTGCCCTGTATCTCCATTAATCTTTCATTACTCATGCCAGTTCACAGGCAAAGATGAGTACGTAGACAGGACAGATATGCAAAGTGTTGGGCCTTTGATATTTTATGCATGGTTTCTTATGGCCCCACATACTGAGTACCACTGGACTTTGCCTTTGGGGTGGACCACTTCTCCATTCTCCTACAGAAAAGCTCCCTGAAGATTGAATTATGGGGGTTACTCCCTCATACGTGAGAATTTTAAAAAGTGACTGGTCCAGGAGGGTAGCCTTTCAGCATTTGTGGAAGTTCTTGACTGAAGAAGACTGCTCTCAGACGGAGCCTTCCGCTCCCCATGTGTTTGTTAGACGCCTTTATATTACTCTAAACAAAGGCTGACTTTAATGCATAGGGAGCAAACCAGGTTGTAAGAAGAAATACAGAAGCAAGTTAATCAAGAGATCTTGATTAACAAAGGAAAAACATTTTCCCTGAAGAAAGAAATTTTAGTTGAAGTTGATACTATTTTCCATCCCTAGCAATGTACATTTCTGAGTCATGCTGCATTCACAGAAGATATTTGAGAAACATCTATTTGGTTTAAGATATTCTATTATTTTAATGATACCCTCAGGTTTATGTGTAAAAGTGCATGAAGAGTAGAGATAAATATCTCCAAGGGTAGTTCTTCAGAAATACCATGTGCTATTTGGAGTGCTCACCCCATTAATTGCTAGCCAGTAGTACACAGCAATAACTGTAAGAATGATGTTGTGCGTGTGGATGAAGAAAGAAAACAGCACCAAAAAATTATCAGAACAAAGGAATTTAAGACTTCTAAAACACAGAGCTCCTATTATCTTCTTTGTCTTGATGTTTTTTAAATAAATGAATCTCCAGTAATTTTTTAAAATAATGGTAAAGGGATACAAGCCACTAATTTCACCTAGAAAGAATCAGACCAAAGAATGGACTAAATCAGATGCAATGATTGCACTCAGGCCACTCAAAGATGAAGTACTCATGCCATATAGTGAAAATTAACTGAGGAATCAGGTGACTGGGGGAAGTCCGGAGAAAACAGTGCCTCTGTGAAGAATTCATCTGGTGGGAATCCCTCCACAGAGTGAAGTCAGATCTGTGTGATGCATTTTCTCTGGAAAAAAGATTCCACATTTGTTAACTCAGGAGTTAGTAAGATGAGGTGATTTCTAGTTCTTCAAAAGGGTATACCCTAATCCACATTAAGTCTGTATACCACCTTGAGCAAACACCTTATTCACGACAACTGGTGACCAATTGCTTTAATAGCTATATCATGTCTATGCTGCTGAGATCCTCAATTCTTTCTTGGTCGCTTGTGGCTAATTTACAGCCATAATATACACTTAATTTATTGCCGTTACAGGGGTTAGTGCAGGGGCCAGAGCTCTGCCCAGTGATATTGGATTTTGCTACCAAAAATGAGAAAGAATCACTCACGCCTTTTTCATTACAAAATAATTAATATCTTCTTATATGCCTCACCCCTGTAAAATATTCCAGTTCTAGGTTGCTTAGAAAATTTTTGTTTGTTTTAAGTGCCTCTACAGGAATTTTATTATAATACCTGAGACAGAAACCAAATAACCACAAATTATGGGAATCACCTTCTGAAATCACCCACGGTATTGAATTCCTAACAACTGAGGAAAGTTCAGCACTGACAATTAGAATAACTGTTTTGTGCCTGCAGCGTGTGACTGTGGAGATATCACTCCAGCAAATATTTTGAAAGCAAAAAGCTAGGATTGCAGTTATATTAAGCAGTTCTAAACGTTTTGACAAATCATTGACATGGTTTCAGTCTGAACACAAGACACTTTGCAGGCAGCCTAGGCGAAGAAAATAGCTTTCTGCAGCCTTGCCATTTCTGCACCTGGCTTTGCTCACTGCTTCAGCTGTTCATTACCTAACACAAAATATGTTTACTTATTGACTGTCTGCAATATAACAGAGGCTCTGTTTGGATTCTGAAGTGGTTCACTCCTGCAGTTGGCTCTGCACTGTACATCTGTCTGGCAAAAGAATAACAACGTGGATCAAAGAGAGAAGAGTCTCTCACAGAGTTTATAAGTCTGTTGTGAAATATTCCATGTACTTGTCCAATAAGCAGGTGCTTCAAGTTAAAAGACATGGTGGGGAGACCAGGATGTGAACTGTAAACATCTCAGTTTCTCTTCACTCCTTAGCAACTGTCATTTCTTAAGGCTCAGTACGAAGATAATATGACTTTGTAGATGCGTTATTGCTAAAATGTCATGAAAAAAGATATATCCATGATGTGAATAGAGAGTAAAGGATTGTCAAGTTGGAAAGACAAAGTTAGTAAGCTATTAAAAAAATAATATAATTTGTTAATAGGTGATGACATAGAATTTGTCTTTGAAGACCAGAAAAACTAAGGAACTTTTAATAGTAACACAACTTTTTCATATTGTACAGTAACTATGTTTTTGCAAATGTACATAAAAGATAGAGTGTGCATATTTTCATGCCAATGATTTTCCCCTTTCCACAGGGAGTAATAACCTTCTATACTTCAAGAACTGAAGAGATTTTTGTTTCTTTTTCTAATAAGAATTAGGCTCAGGCAGCTTTAACGGTGGGTATGACCCATGGGAGTAAAAAGGTCCCTCAAAGCTAAGATTGTGGCTCTCAAGCACAAATATCTCATCCCACAAACCTTATTAACTGGTCTATGGATTAATTTTCCTTAAAAATCCCACAGTAGTACTAGTTGACATTCAGACTACAAACTCATGATTCTTTATTTATCCAATGGAAAAGTAACAGATAGAAACATGTTTGCTCAGGTTAGCTCTACAACTTCATCTCCACCTGTTTCTGGTGAAAGCCACAGTTCCTCATCACTGAATAAAATGTCATTAAGGTTTATGTAGCAGAAGTCAAAAAGAGTGTCAGATATCACCATGGTTCTTAAGAGAGTATTTTCTAATAGAGAGGACTGAAGATAAATCACAAGGATCAGAAAGACAGAACTGTATATCACGTAGATAATGGTCACTGCATGTCATCCTGTGAACTGTTATTTTGTGGTAGCAGCCAAGTAAAGAATCCTAAGGGAAGTAACAAGAGCAATATGGCAGTATGACTGAAAACCAAGTGAAGTGAGGAGTATCTTTTGAATATATCTGAAATTATATGACCCTGCAGCTGAATAGTTGTTCATTGGTTTTCAAAGAGCTGAAAAGTCAGGCAGCATTTGCACAGACAACCGCATTGTTGTATGAGAATTTGTAACTGCTCAGATAAACATTTGGACATCAAAAAGTGAAGCAATAATTAAAAGAACAATCTAAACACTTTTTCTTACTAGGTAATATCATTCTGGACTTCTACATTGTTAGATCATTAAAAATGTAGCAAGAGAAGTATATTTAATATGTTAGGAATACATATAATCATATTTACAAGCCACTTGGATGTCCTGAGGCATCTGTTGTTCCCCTGTCATGAAGGGAATGGAGAAGATGAACTAACTCTAACAAGATAAAATGAGGCGTGGGGAAGAGCTATTATACGAAGTGCATGAAGCTGCAAAAACTGTAAGAACATAAATGTACTTAATTGCTTTACAGAAGACACTCACTGCCTAGCTGAGACTGAGTTGGCATAGGTTTACATGATAGTTATTATAAAGTTATTTTGAAAGACCTTTACCATAACTCAGCCCTGGTTATGGATTACAGAATCATTGAATAACAGGTTGGCAAGGATCTCTGGAGACCAGCTGGTCCTAGCCATGCTAGAATTAAAGAAGATTTGCCAGTGCCTTGTCCAAGTCAGTTCTGATTGTTTCGAAGGAAGGTCGTTACACAACCACTCCGGCCAACCTGTTCCAGTGTGTGACCACTTGTTTTCTGACAATATAATTCCTACTATCCAATTGGAATTTCCCTTGATACAACTTTTTGTTTGTCTCTTTTCCTGTCACCTTGTCCATATACCTCCAAGAAGAGTCTGAGCTTGTCTTTTCTAACATCAGTTGTGGAATGAAGTCAGCTCTAGTCTTCCCTTAGTGTTCCTGTCTCAAGACAGAACAAATTATCTTAGCTTCTCCTATTGCTTTGTGTTTCAGCCCCCTAAACATCTCAGTAGTCATCCACTGAATCTGCACTGGTATGTCAGTGATCTTCTTGTACTGGGGAGCACGCAGCCAGACCCTGTCCAGATGCAATCTCACAAGTGTGAAATAGGAAAAAAAGAAAATCTCTTCCTTTCACTTATTTAGTAGACTTCTGCTCATATAGTGCAGGATGCAAATGGCCTTCAAACCTGCCAGAACATACTGTGAATTGTGCTCAGCTTGCCTACCAGGACATTTGAAGTTCTTTTTAGCAAAGCTGCTTTCTAGCTGGTTTTTACCCTGTAGTGCTGCATGGGATTACTCCAGCCCCGACTCAAGACTTGGCATTTGCCTTTAATAAGCTGCAAGAATTTCATGTCAACTCAGATCTCCAGAACGCCAAAGTCTATCTGCTCCTCACCATAACACCTCCTCCCTTCAGTTTGCTCTCATCTGCAAGTGTGCAAAGAGTGCATTCTGTCTGATTGCCCGGTTTAATAATGAAGAGGTTGAACAACACCAGCCTCTGAGAAACACCACTAGTATCTGGGTGGTAATTCGGCTTTGCAATCTCAAGTTTGTGAACTTCTGTGAGGTTCAAAACTATAACAGTGTGAGAATCCCACCATCAGACACATGGCAAAGTTACGCTTTTGCAGCATCCTCTGGCCATCTGAATGCGGGGCCAGGTGTGCTCCACAGCCTCTGCTGGGTACATTAACATCCTAAATTTAGAGAATGCTAATTATGATAAAGCAGTCTGGAAAATTGATTTCCACAGACGTCATCCCAAACAACATGCTGTAAGTGGACACTAAGAAAAAAGAATCTCTTTAAATAACTAAAGAAAACCAAGCATTTCTGAGAGTAAAATATTTCTGAGGTATTTCTGAGAGCTTAAAGCTGGTAACTAATTGAAGGGAACAGTAGTGTATTTTGGAAGCAAAAAAGACAGTGTGAAAAATAAATGGAGAGAGCCAGGAGGTTTGCATATATGTACCAGCTGCTGGGACCTACTGACTCACATTTACTGTTATTCAGATAGCCTTTTTAAAGCTTTAGTGGATGCTGTTTCATTACACCTTGGCAAATAAATCTGAAACCTTAACCCAGAATATAATGAAAAAAAGAGCTGAAAGAGGTTGGAAACCAAAAAATAAAGGATGTAAACAGCCTGAAGTAAATTATTTCATTTTTAATCCTTAAATGGAATTTGAAAAGGAAAAAAAAAAAAAAAGCCAAGACACTCCAGATGGGATTCTTAGTCATTTCGTTTATTTCCCAGACACAGAAAACTCGCTGGTTTTCTAAGGCAGTTTGATGAGCTTGGACAATGTGACCTTAAAGTGTAAATAATGTTGAACTGATGACTTCAATGGCTTTTTGTGTATTGCACTATTGCATATGATACTGCTTGTTCAATGCTGTAGTTTACAACATAGATTTTATCAGTTCACCATAAAAGTCAGAGACAAGAAAAAAATTTCAGAGACAAAGGATCAGATTTAGAGATGATGTTAGGAGAATGATTAATAAGTCAAAAATTTATTAATTTTAAATGTAAGAACCACAAGCCATTGCTTTAATGGAACCAAAAACCTCAGCATTTGATAAAGAAGAATTGATCTGAGTTTTTAGTTTTGCAATATAAATTCTCATGAAGAGAAACAGAATTTACAGTAGGAATCTGACTTTAATTCTCATAAAAGCTTCAGAAGAGAAGAGGAGGCAGAGCTAGCATGCAATGAACAAGCATTTAGATAAATTTAAAATTTTTCCTTGCTCCTTCAGCACACTCTTGAACGTCATGATGACACTGAGTCCATTCCTTTTTAAATGTAAGTGTTTAAGATCATTTATGCAGGAAATTATTAAATATTATCATCATTTGTCCTTTCTCAGAACCATCAAGTGTTGCCACAGATTTTGGGGAAGAGAAAGACAAAGATGCCTAGGGCACAGCAAAAACCAGGATGATGAGTCTCATTCACTATTTACCATTTGAACTGAATGGATCAGTCCTGACAAATCAAAGAAAGCACACGGTACTGTCTACTTGCATAGGATTTTGGATGACACTGATGTTACTGACAAGTGTGACAGATGGCACAGCAAACAACATGATCAGCCAGGGTTGATCCAAAACATGTCATCATGCTGTGAAAGGTCATGTGGAGCATGGAAAGCTGAGGCAGAGCTGCAGGTGAAATTGAGGTCAGAATGACTGGAACCGCAAAGGAGCCGGAGCTGGGGGAAATAGTGTTGGGTTTGCTTGTGACTATTTGGGAAGGGTGGAAGAAGAGAAAAGTCAAAAAAGTTAGCAGTATTTTCTGCAGAAAAGGACCAGCCTCCACAAGGAGCTGACACTCTCTATCCCAGGCCTTCCTTCCCTCCCTCTCTCTCTCTCCTTCCTTCTCTCCCTCCCCTCCTTCTTGCCTCTCTTTTTCCAGGGAGCAGCAGACCATCACCCTTATTTTCCGGCAATCTGTCGGTAATCAAGAAGCACCCTGTGACCTGAGAGCCATCACTACCTTTAGCAGCTCCCTGACAAAAAGCTCAGCAAGCAAAGCATTCCCATGGAAACATAGGTGCTTGTGGAATCAACTATACTGCAGAGCTTCTGATGTAAGTTTACCAGCGGTAACAGAGACTTGAAGACAAAAGCTACCTATTTCTACCATTGTTTTACTTTCTTGTCTGTGACTTTTTTTTTATTTTTATGATTATTGCAATTTTGGAAACTGATTCCATGATATTAGTATGACTGAAGAGACAGGAGTCCATTGCAGTTGTCACTAGTGATTCAAAATACTAAGGGTAACTGTGCATTGGATTTTGGACAAAGGAACTGTAGTGTTTGCAGCAGATCAAACCCCATAAGACAAATTGCCATGTCCTGCATGCAGATTTGCTCTCCTGAGGCCTTTGAATTTGTGGAGTTATGTTCCTGGGAGTAACAGTCTGCTATGAAAATGGCTGGTCACAGTATCATCTTCAATTAACCTTTTGTTTCCTGACACCTTAAGAATGATAAAAACTTGGGATGCCACTGTACCTGATTAACCTTCCTTCTCTAACCTACATGGCATTTCAGCTTCTGTTCAACAAGAAATAATTTCTGTTTAATGGGAGTGTTAGCTTGATTTGTGGAACAACACTGTCACCGAGGAATTGGTGATCATACTGAAGATAAACAAGCAACTTCCTTTCTTCCCCTCTCCTTCAACAAAATACATGAGGTAGAGCTTTCAGGTGTTGATTCATATCACAAAAGGTGAAGAACAAGATCAAAGCAAGATGTAAGGTTCCTCTGGCATTCTACGGGGCTGGAGGTAGAAGTCTGTGAGAATCTCAGAAGAATTGCTCGAAGTTTCATTTTCTGATATATTTTTCACTCTTTGTTGTAGGGAATCCATCTGTGAGTTCACTCTCAAGAACACAGCCTTGCATAGCAAAAGAGACCTGAGTTGTCTTGTTGTTTCCTGGATAATTACTTAAACACCAAACTCAAACTCCAGTTGTGGAGGGATGGAGTAACTACAACACTACACTGTTGTTGACTTCAGCTCTAAAATTTTGTCTAGAGAGCTTTTCTCTGGCTGGTACCTCATTCTCTGGTAAGATCAGATCCTGAAAGGGCAGATGAGGTGAACAAAAGGCAAGACAAGTTTCCTGGTTAATTTCTGTTTCTTTCCCAAATAAACACACTAATTTTAAAGTCAGTTAGTGTTGAAAAACTGTGACAGAGAAAAAATAAGAAATAAGCAAAGCAAACAGTAAAAAAAAAGTACAACTACAGTAATACTCTTAGAGATAGCGTATGATGAGATATTTAATGAAACAACAATTTTAAAAGGAAATTACTGGGAAAAAACTTTTATGAACACCACCAGTGGGTTTTTTGTAGACAAAAAAGCAGGTCAGTAGGCAAGATTTATTACAAAACTGTGGTCTTCTTGCAAAATGCAGGCTTATGAAAAGGCTGTCAAGGCTTATGAAAAATGAGGCTATCAAAATCTCCACGTATCACTTATTTAAATTGAACCTTATCACTTATCCTTGAGTCCCATGTCCTTACATCAGAAGACAAACCCAGAGGTAAGAAAATATAATTTGTTAAAATGCTTCCATTTTGTACCAATATAAAAGTAAGGTGATTCAAGAGGGGGAAAAATGCCTGCCATTGGCTCCAGAGAGGTGTCTGTAGTGACCACAGAAGCAGAAATCTCAAAGAAGGCTGAGGAACCCTCATTTGCCAGCCTACTCATTGATGAAGGTACACTGAATATTGTGATACAGAGCTTGCTGAAGAGATGGTTGAATACCAGAAAAGCATCCTGTTACTCCATGATACTCCATTCACCTACACACTGGCCACATTTCCAATCTATTGCATTTGCTGATGGTAGTTCTTAGCAAGCATTTCTTCCTGAGAGAAGGGCTATGAAAAATTGTGTTAATTTTTAATTTACAAGTGTTTCAAACTAAATCTGATTTCTTTCTCCAGAAGTTGCCTTTGCCATTACAGCAATAGTAAAAGCTTCAGCAGGGAGCAGACAGCAGTTAAAATCCCACCTAGCAAAAACTCAATTAGCAAAAAACCCACTTGGTGACAATAAAAACCTGCAAGTAGGTAATGAAATAACTGAAAACATGTATTAGCTGTGATTCTCTACCATCTTCCATAACGACTAGTAGTGAAACAAAGTGGATACAAAATACTGTTAAGCCTGATAATAAAAAAAGAGTAAAGAAAAGAAAATTGTTTCCCAGAGTTCAAGACTATGAATTCAAACCCTGCTTCATTTGCTATATCAAGCTACAAGAGGAAAAACAGTCATCCACCACACTTCTGGCTTCCCTAGTCAGGTCTGCCAACCCAGCACAACTTCAAAACAATCTGAAGAGACATGTCAGTACTACACCAGTCAAATGCCAGCTACTTACCTATGCTGGGACTGATTTACCTTATCAAAACAGTGAGAAACATCAAAATTAGGATCTCGTCCTTTAACTGCAGTGAGGTTATTCTAGATATATGCTGCCACAAACCAGAATCTGACCTGTATAGATTTGTGCCCATGTTACACAAACCATGAATGCTTATATACAGCAGGTGGAAGTTATACACCTTACGTACATTGCAAATGAGGTACAATCTATCATCAAGACCAGTGCAGGAAATCACAACCATTTGTGGTTCCTTGAAGTGGACTGAGAACTGGCTGAATGGCAGAACTCAGAGGGTTGTCATCAGCGGCGCTGAGTCTAGTTGGAGGCCTGTAACTAGTGGTGTCCCTCAGGGATCAGTACTGGGCCCAGTCTTGTTTAACTTCTTCATCAATGACCTGGATGAAGAGTAAGAATGTACCATCAGCAAGTTTGCTGATGACACCAAACTGGGAGGTGTGGTAGATGCACCGGAAGTCTGTGTTGCCATTCAGCGTGACCTGGACAGGCTGGAAAGTTGGGCAGAGAGGAACCTGATGAGGTTCAACAAAGGGAAATGCAGGGTCCTGCACCTGGGGAGGAACAACCCCATGCACCAGGACAGGCTTGGGGTGGACCTGCTGGAGAGCAGCTCTGCGGAAAGGGACCTGGGTGTCCTGATGGACGACAGGTTAACCATGAGCCAGCAGTGTGC
>Ga0065711_1001077_pt1 | contig 48818 bp, 23 predicted proteins | sample Hoacrofraction12_FD_59098 | JGI IMG/M metagenome (GOLD analysis project Ga0065711, IMG submission 59098) | Hoatzin crop microbial communities from Cojedes, Venezuela - Epithelial fraction 12 v2 (version 2) | ecosystem: Host-associated > Birds > Digestive system > Esophagus > Crop | place... | reverse complement strand
CCCGCCGCTACCGGAGGGGAAGCGGGAGAGGACTCCCGGCGGGGCCCCGCCGCCGCCGCCGTAAGTACCGCTCGGTCCCGCCGAGGGCCGCGACCCCCGCGCCGCAGCCGGGGCCGCCCCGGGAGGGACGGGACGGGACGGGCCAGGAGTCGCGTCCGCCTTCCCCGGGAGGAACCGAAGGGACCCGGCGGCGAAGGCGCTCGCCGCCTACCCCCGGAGGGTCGGGACTCCCCGCGTCCCCAGCGCAGGGCCCCGGTAGCGCCGAGATGCCCCCGGCCCCGGGGCGAGGGTAGCGACCCCTCCCCGCGGGCTCCGCCGCTGCCGCCTCCCTCGCCCCGGCGCCCGTAACTCGGCGGCTCGGCTCCCGCCGGGCGCCCGGGGGCCCTTCCTCCTCTTCCTCCTCCTCTCACGAGCGAGGACGGAGAGAAGGCAGCGTCCGTCACCCCCACGGCCCTTCGCGGGGGGATCCCCCGGCACGTCCGTCCCCGGGCCCCTCGCCCTCCCCCCCCGCCGAGCTGGGGAGGTGAGCAGCAACAGGCGGGTGGTTCCGTCACGGCTCCCCCCCGCATCACTCGGCCGCCCTACGCGCCCCCGGTGAGGGCAGGAGCTCTGCCCCAGGCCTGCCCGCCGTTACGTGTCCGCAGGTGAGAAACGGCCGGTAGGAAACTCGGACGCGACCGTGGAAGCGAAGGACGATTCTCCCTGTACGCGCCAGTAAGAATTCCGTCATTTAATACCGACGCGATTTACTTGATGCAACCGGTGCTATTATTTCATTTTCGCTGTTGGAAAACGTAAGAGCAAAGCTTTCCCCGTGGCACCGCTGGTACGGCGTGACAGTGAGGAGCCTCCTTGTTCCTCTGTGCCTGCTGCGCCAACCGGACGGCGGCATCAGCCCCAGCGCTCCGCAGAGCCGTGTACCGCGGTGCCAGCGACGCCCATGCCCGACTACGGCACCAAAAACCAGTAACCACCAGTTCAGCGAAACGAAGCGTCGAAATCACCATCAGTGAGGGAAGTCCCGGTTGTGGCCAGGTTAAAATTCAGAGCGTCGGGTTAAAATTAGGAGCGTCTTTCTAAACGAGGAGCGTGCTCAGGCCAGCTGAATATCAAATGAGCACTATGTTTTGTAACACGCTCTGAGGTGAGAGAACAGTTACTTTATTTTCCCCTTAATTTCTTATCCATCCCCCCCATCAATACTTATTTTGGTATCTTCACTCTGGGTCGCAAACACTTAGGCACGGAAGCATCGCCCCGGCTGTCACACACCTCTGCAGCCCTTGGAAAGAACAGCACGCACTTGTCGGAGCGAGTAGTGATTGTTGAGGGCTCAGCTTCAAGTGCCAGGAAGGAGTTGTCAGAGTATGAGGTTTGCGTGTCTCCTGGAGGCCGGGTCACAAGCCGATGAACCTGATGCGTAGGCAAATACCAGTACTCCAGTCGCTTACAAAAATTCATCCTCTCTTTTCGTCGGTAAAAGTTATCCCAAGGAGGCAGCAGGTCTCGGAAATGCCGCGGAGCTCTCCCAGCACTCAGAAGCAACAGCATATTCTTAGCTTGAGGTTCGTGGCTCTTAACTTTCTGCTTATAGGCACATTTCAAAATCTGTCATAGCCAGGTGAAGCACAGAAGTCCAGGGAGTGCCATGACCGAGACGACAGTGTGCTAAGTCCAGTTCTGACCTTACTTCAGCTGTAAGTTGATGTTGGTAATGCTCCTCCTGGCTGGCACGGCCCCGCTGCAGCCGAGCTCTCAGGGCAGAGAGCAGGCAGGGGGCACAGCGCCCGCCCTGCCAGGGCAGCCAGGTGCCGGCAGAGCACCAGCCGAAGTGAATGGCGACCATCGGAATCAATAGGAAACGGTACGTGAATCACGGCTTGCTGCACTCCGGGGTGAGTCATCCCGATCCAAACCGGCTTTCAGCCCGGTGCGGTGTCAGCCGGCTCCTCGCGCCGTTCGCTGTGAGTCAGATCGCAGCACCGAGTACGATGCGAAATGAGTCACCGACGAGTGCAGCGCCGTGCGACAGCCGTACCCGGCGAGAGCTGCCGGAGCTGCGGTGTGACATGAGTCACTACGTAGTACAGTAACATGGGCTTTCTGGAGACCATTCATAACCAAGCACGATGCAACCAAGCACTCAGTAGGAGATGAAGAGAGTGAGCAGAGCAATCTGCTACGTGCACCCGTTTCACTGTTTGCATAGCAAAGAGGTTTGTAAAATATTAGGCTGAATGAATTTTTCTTCTTTTTTTTTTTTTTAAAGCAAGCTGTGTAAAAATAACTAGAAGCAAATCCTTCTTCTGACACTAAAGCCAGCCAAAGCAGGGCCGAAGCAGCGGTAGAACTCCCAGCACTGGAGAGGCCTGGGGTTTATTTTGTTCCCTTTTCCTTCCGAGAGCTGATCAGCCGCTGCTAACCAACACGCATCCTCTGAGGTTGACTCCAGCTGCCACAGCAGCCAGGGCAAGAGATGCCAACAGCCTGTGCTGTGCAGAGGAGGACTTGACACTGATTTAACCTAATTGCAGTTTGCAATGACTTGGTTTGTGAAGGGACTCAGCCTAGGACAAAGTACTCACACTTGTGCTCCTCCACTGTCCCAGCACCCACATAAAGGGCTGGACCAGGGCAACATGTTGCTTTTTCTATGCAACTGGTAAACACTTCTGTCATGTCTTTCCCATATTACAGGAGAAAAAATGACAGGGAGTGACCCCGATAACTGCATGTTAGAGTAACATCTTCAGTGAAGTCTCTTGTGATAAAATGCAAAGTAAATAAATACTTTATAATACTACCAGAGGAGATATAGGGCATCCCTCTAAAAAAACACTACACAAAAATCCCACTGAAACCCCAAGTAACTATGTTTCTTAACAAGAAAGTCAGATTTGACTCAGAAAAAAACTTCAGCACAGGAAGCTTTTTGCAGACAGTGGGCTGATCTGGCGGCCACATGCGCAGCACTGAACACCAAGGAAAAAGGAGCAGAAGACGTTTAAGCCCTTGGTAGAAACAGACCTCAGTTACAGGTGACACGACCCAGGCACTGTTACCTGTTACTACGTGGGTGTGGTACACTTGCAGCCATTCCTTTTGAAACGTAAAGCGAGGCTTTAATTTGAATAGACGAAGCCAGCTCCTCCGAGCTGCTGCTCCTCTGGAAAAATAAATTAAGTAAAACAGGCAAAGGCACTCAATTTCTGGACGTTTAACATAGAAGCATCCCAGAACTGTTACTTAAACTCATAGAAGGATACTGCTTTCTCTTGGGATTTTATCCACTTAAGCCTTTGATAATTCGTGCGCAGCAGTGACAGAAGAAGCTGCTTTATTCTGTGTGGCTGCCAGTCCCCTCTCTGCTAACCTCTGCCTTGCACTCATCATCTCTCACCCATTGAAGTCACCCCACCACAAGATGTCAAACCCCCAACTACACAAAAAACCTCAGAGGAGCTCTTGCTCTGCACTCACTAAGTGGGCAGTCCGATAACTATGCCTAAAGCATGTGCCTATGTGTGGGTGAGTTCATTAACATATATTATAATTCTTCTCTATCTAAAATAGTACACTGCTTGATGCAGAAAGCCTGCATGTCAAAGTTGTCAATGAAGAGGAAGACGCACGAGCATCAAGCTTCCTGTTCGTATTTCAGTTGACAATAAACTGCTGCAGGCTTCAGTGGGAGTATGTTGCAGCTCCAAGTGCTTCTAAATTAATAAAAAAACCCAGATTCAGAGATTCCCTTTGAGCTTGACCCCAGCTGCAAGCCTCTTGTGACAGCAGTAGGCAAGGAGAGAATCTCTTCCTTCCAGCTCGGTGGTTATCGTTACTGGGGGGATCCGAAGGGAAAGCAGCAACTGCGAGAGTGGTGTAACCCCACCTAAAGCTCGCTGAAACCTGTAGGTGGTTTTCATCGTTTTAATGGAGTTTGGATCTGGCCCGAAGTATTTACTGAAAAATAACTGGGGGTTACGATGACCCCCATGCGTGCACTCACCCCAGCTGGCTGTCAGCTAGCACCGCCGCGCGGGGCTTCGCCGCCCGCGTGGTTCCTGTGGCAGCTTCACGCGCCGGCCACGCAGATCGGACCCCAGCACGAGCTGTGGCACGTACACCTGCCTGGCTGCGGCGTGCACGGGGACCAAATGCTATCTGTGCGCTTAGGTAATGGAATCATTGCACTTTAAGCTGAAAAATGTCATTGTGCTTTAGCATAAAGTGAGGATAAAAGTATAAAAGCTTCGTCTACAACTTTTTTCTGCATATTCTTGCCTTTTTTTTTTTTTCTTTGTTTAAATCTGACCTTCATGGCTTAGATTTTAAATATTACTGCTTTGGAAAGGCTTTTTTCTTGGTAGCCCACCTTTCTACTGAGAGATTAGCAAACACTATAAATGTTACAACTAAGCCAAATGTTATCTGAGGTCCTTTTAACCAGGGAAATAATTTTCATTCCTGACCTTCACACTCCTTTCACGTTCGTAAGGTTACATACAGAAATGCCTCATAATCAGAATGTCAGACAGGCACGCCTTGGAGTGGAAAAGGTGTGACAGACATACTTATTCCAGTACTCCAAAATTACTCTGAAGGCATACAGCAGTTTTTCCACTATTATGAAAAGTAGCTCTTCAGATGCTTGCTTAAATCCCTGGACTTTTTTTTTTTTTTTTAATTACTTATTAGCATTCAGTAATATCAGCATGTACTTTTTATATGAATCATAGATGCTATCTAGCTGGATATGAAGGAAGAATATGTGCCATTATTTTTCCTCTGTTTTTGGTTCAGTGCTTTTTAGGGACATTTTTATAATGGACTAAATTTGTTGTTATCTTTCTATAGAGAAGGACCTCTCTCTCTCCCTGGGAGATCCAGAAACTCCACACCTATGCATCTGCACAGATGCTACATTAGACTGACTTGAAATAGTGGACCAACCAGGACAAGTTGATCAATTCAACCCCTACTCCCATTTCTCAATTAAGTATTTGACTAATTGGTGCTCTCCGTGCAGGACTTGGACTTGCGAATTCCTCCACGCAGGACCCGCTGTGCCTAGCCAAATTTCTTTATGTTTCAATGTGCTGATTAACATCCAGAGTGGAGAATGTGGCCCTTCCAGAGACTCCAAGGCTGCAAAACTGATCCACCTCCACCCAGACGGCAGGCAGTCAGAGGAGACTTGGAAGCAGCCAGAAGAAACTTCCTGCAGATGCAGGAATGACCATGTAGGACAGTCTTTTGTACACAGTTCGGGTAGTTAGGAGATGTTTTGTGTGTAGCTCAGGCATGTGTGTGCTGGAGTGGTCCCGAGGAGCACAGGCCAGCTAGATACAAGAGCTGCCCAGTAAAACATGATTCAGGGGGTCTCACCTGGTCTAGCCAACGCCACTACTACAAGGACCTTTGCAACAGCAATTCCTGTTGCCATCTGGACACTGACTGACCATCCCGTTCAAGCATGTGATTCCCCACGGTGACATGACATTACCAAAATCCAATCCAACTGCCTACCCATGAATGAGCAGAATAGCACCTTGCAGTCCTTCCCTAGCCATGAACCATTTTTTTTCTATTAAATTATGGCTACCGAGGCTCTCACCAAGCAGACATAGGTGTCTGATAGTGCTGTAATACTTTGGGCAGTCAAACTGATATAATTGGACACAGAGATACATTTCACGTTAGATCCAGCAATTGGCTAAAACTGTACCCAGACTGGGATTAAACAATGCTGGAGATGGTAAAGATTAAAGTCCTTCGATTAAAGATATCTCACCTCATTCCACCAATAGTCTAAAAGTATTTTTGATTCCTTACAAAACAGGTACGAGATAGTGGTCCATGTCCAGTTTTTAAATCCTCTGTGTTTTCTTCTCAAACCCATTTTCAAGCAAGGCGCGTAGCTGCTCCAGACTGTGGGGACAGAGAAGGCAGACCCCAGTTCTCAAAGTGCAGAGAGCATCCAGCACAGAAGGTTCTCATACAATTTGTTCTTTCTCATAGCACCTTCTGAGAGGTCTGGAAATCTGAGAAAATAAAGGAGGTGCAGGGAGTTCAGAGCAGTGACATTTCCATTTTAGTGTCAGGGAGATAACCTAGAGGAAGAAAAGCAATTGTTGATTGGCTTATTCTTCCTCAGCAAGACAATTTTTAGTGTATGGATCACTCTTGTAGTACAGCAACCTAGCAAGGAATTTTCGGAAAATAGGGAATTAAACAAGAGACCAGAGAACATCTGAGTTTTTTGAAATCCAGGCATACTAGGGGATAAACCTGTCACAAACTAGGTTGGTGAATCCCTCCACTGGGGCTCAGAGGGAAGTTCTTCTCCCGGACCTTCTTCTTACCTTGAAGAAGCAATATAGCCTTGCCTCAATCTTAAAGCAGGAAAGAACTAGAGCTCAGTGTGACTACCTAAATGACTTAAAAAAAAGAACCAAACAAAACAGAGCAGTAATTTGAGCTTGAACGTGTGAGCCGTTGGTCTTCCTGAACTTAGAAGGACCTCAATGAGAACAGGAGAACAGCATCTCACAGGTCTGAATCTTTAACTGTTTAAAGAAATATATCTAAAAATCTAAACATACTTAAATCTAAACTACCTTGGAAAAAATAAAAACATCCATCTCTATATTTACTTTATAGTGAAAACAGTAAGAGTTCTCTCAAAGAATAAATACACCACTAGTCAATCAAAGCAGATACAGAGAACAGCAGTTTATGCACACTGATCCACATTCACCCTCTGCAGTCTCTTAGCGAGATGGAAACAGTCACTTTCAGTGATGAGACAAAACTCTCACTGTTTGTAACCATCTGTGTAAATCCATTCAGGAAGCCGAAGGAGAATTTTTAAACAAAACATTTATGCAAATCTTGAAGAAAGGCATTTCAGACAATTCATAACACCTCTGCTTAGCACCATCTGCTATTAAGTCCAACCCAAGATACAAAGTCACTTTTCTCTGCAGCATAAATACAAGTACCAGATCAGATCCCCTCGTCTTCACTGGCCATAGTGAAGTGATGTACTTTTGCAGCAGCTGAAAATTTGACACACACTACATGCAATCAGCATGAATACTTAAATATGGAATGTATAAGAACTACTTGACACTGGCCTGTAAAAAATTAGTTTTAAACCAGATACTACTTGCGGGCCATGCAAACTGAAAACCTTAGAAGGAGCACCTCCACCTTGTTTTCATTTCAGAGTGTCAGCTGACCAAAGAAGCGACTGTCCTGGAAGGCTGGTGTCACGACAAGCTGTATTTACCGATTGCCATTTTCAAAGGAGCCTGGCTGTACCCCTTGTTTTCCTCAGGAATGCACCCTTTTGTTCTACAGCCAAACAGCTCTGAACTATCCCTCACCCTTGAACGCGCCTACTTTTATACACACTTCAGGGCTCCTTGTGCTCCAACATCTTCCAACAGATCGCTACAACTAATATTTTCCCTGCCTGGCTCTGTATAGGCATTTCTCTGCAACATCATAATACTGGTTGAAGAAAGCAGAGCTCATTCTTTAAGCATCCGTCAGTTTCGGCCACCTCTTACACTACTTATGCAACGCAGCAGCTGGCAGAGGAGCAATATCCCCGGTGCCTCTTATCCTACTTCCCCACTCCACCACCTGTGGGTCAGCCCAGTGTATTCTCAACTAGGATGGGGAAAGAAAAATATTTAGCTAAACGTAAGTATCAACATATGTCATTGCCTTTAACAACCTTAAGGTAAGCTATTGGCTCAAAATGCTGTTGGTGATTCACATTTTTCATTATTAAAACAACCTGATCACCCACAGTATCAGTCTAGAAAACAAGGAAAGCCCTCTTGCATAATTAGCAGTCACACTTCCACCGGTTTTGATTACAGTTGGTTGAGGCTCCTCAGCCTAATACTGTGGGATAATAAACTTGAAGATGTGACCAATCACTGGGGCCATGTGCTACAGCAGCAGGATCCACAGGTGAATAATTCTTCAATTAATATATACTGTTAGTCTCATCATTGATGCAAAGAACTCGGGCCCTACATTTTATAATTGGTTTTACACCTAACATGACCCAGTCAGACCATCTGATGTCCCAAACTAACAAGCATAACAATATATGTACAGAAGACTTTTTTACTGCAAGGTCTAAAAAAACCCCTCTCCTTTATGCCCTGAGCACCTAAAGCCTACTGAAGGCAAAAAGATAGCCGCCCCCATGCCCAGAGATCCGCAAGGCAGTCAAGCAGTTGTTTAAATTGTTGCCAGTGTGGGTCGTACTGTAAAGAAGTCAGGAATTTTGTAAATTCCTACAAATAATATTCGCTGGAGTTGTTAATAAATCTACCATCCATTTGTGCACGTGACACCAGTCAGAGCGGTAATCGCGCGGGTGCCTGGAGAGGTGCGTTACCCAGCTGTGGTGGCTGCCGCAAGACGCCGCAAAGCATGGTGGGGAACTTCGATGACCCACAGTGGAATTCTGGATATGCTACAGGTAGCAGAAAAACAACTGCAGACATAAAATACGGCTTTTCTGCTTGCTTCCCGTTACCGGCTCTCTCATTAGCTCACTGCATGATCTCAGACAACTTGCTTCATCTCTAGGACTTCTTTTCCATAAACCTTCCAAGATCATTATATTTCCCCGAGTACAAACTTACTCAGATAGTCTCCACGCTTTTCAAGATACCTTTCTTTGGAAACAAATCCTTAGATGACCTGCATAAACTCGGTGTCTGCGCCTTTGTCTCTATTCCAGTCAAGGAGCAGTTTACAGGAGAGCAAAAGCAGCATAGGGAGCGCATGGTAAACTTCTTCTATCAGCATGCACAGCTGCAAAATTACAGGGTTTGTGTTTCCCTGGTCTACATTTTCTTTTTTTTTAATTACTTTTTTTTTTTTTTTTTTAAAAAGCAAAGAAATCTAGAAAGCCAGTGTATACCCATGAATATACATATGCAATTATGACATATTCTTTAGGCAGAGCCTATGTCTTACTGTGCATTCAGGCCTCATGTCTGGCATTACACAGTCTCAGTACAATCACGATTGGGATATACTTTTGCAACAAACTGTGCTGCAAACATGAACGCTTTAAGTTTATTTTGCAATTCTGTTTAGAGGACGAACCACAAAAACATAGACTTTTAACATAAGACATTCACTTCTCCTGCAGAGTAATCATTCTTAGGTGGCCAAAGCAACTTTGTCCAGGTTGAAAGGTATACAGAACGATGTGCTTGACAACAGTTTGGCTTACAGCCAGAGCTGCGTTCCAGCGGGAAAAAAAACACAAAAACAGCAAGTAGGCAAGAATTAAGTTAGAAAAACAAAGCCGGGATGGATCACTTACTCATTGCTTGGTCTGTGAACCTGGACCAGCTTGTTATGTTTTTGTCTTATGGCTCTTAATAGTGTCTGTGCCAGAGGATTTTCTACAACTTTGTAATAACCTGCACCACTGCTCAGCTCTCTACCTTGCAATCCTATAAAATTGAGCCTAGATTTTATTTAGCCCAAGCTAACTCATTATTTATCTCTGAAAGAAACAGAGAACAATAGAACAGCATAACCTTTTACTGATCAGAAGATCAGTATCACAGAATCACAGAATGCTAGGGGTTGGAAGGGACCTCTGTGGGTCATCTAGTCCAACCCCCCTGCTAAAGCAGGGTCGTCTACAGCAGGCTGCACAGGACCACATCCAGGCGGGCTTGAATATCTCCAGAGAAGGAGACTCCACAACCTCCCTGGGCAGCCTGTTCCAGTGCTCCATCACCCTCCGAGGGAAGAAGTTCTTCCTCATGTTCAGATGGAACTTCCTCTGCTTCAGTTTGTGCCCATTGCCCCTTGTCCTGTCGCTGGGCACCACTGAAAAGAGTCTGGCTCCATCCTCCCGACACCCACCCTTAAGATGTTTGTAAGCATTTATAAGGTCCCCTCTCAGCCTTCTCTTCTTCAGGCTAAGCAGCTCAGCTCCCTCAGCCTTTCCTCATAGGACAGATGCTCCCGTCCCCCCATCATCCTCGTGGCCCTCCGCTGGACTCTCTCCAGTAGCTCCTCATCTTTCTTGAACTGGGGAGCCCAGAATTGGACAGAGTACTCCAGATGGGGCCTCACAATCCAAACTCCTACAATTTTCTGCATAAGTCATACTTTATAAACATCTGGTTAGATGTTTAGATAGATGCTCTATCTTTCTTGGAATGTCATACCCATAGTACTTGCACAGAGAAGTAAATTACTTCATGTATCTTACCACAGTATTCCTGCTAACACGGCACAGAGAGTCACATCCTAATTAGTTTGTGATCCACTCCAAACCTCTATCAAATGTACATGACTGTCATTTGCCACAGGAAATACATGCATGATAATCACTAAACAGCTCTGCAATTCAAATGCTTGGGCTGTCTTTAAACCAGCATATTCCAGTCCTCTTTCTCCTATTTCCCATTACCCTAATACAGCTCTGCTATCATGACAGCATGCTTTATCTTCTGAAAATATCTTTCAAAACAAACCTTCATCACCTAAATGACCAAAACCTACTTGCTTATTCAGGAGAAAGTTGGTATACATCTGCCAAATAAAAATGAAAATGCACCATTTAATCTGAAAAAATGGGTCTTGAATTTTTGTGTTCCTCAGTCCTTCATTTTCTGTAAACTCTCTGAGAAATCCTGCAACGATGAACTTCACAAAAACTACAGTACCAGAAAACTTCTAAATAAGGCATCCGATTCAGAAGTGAAAGAAAGACACAATGCTGTTGGACAGTTTCTGCCATATAACTACTTACATACTCTTCCCTTTCATTAAAGATGTCAAAGAACCATTCTGAAGAAGAACCTGAAATGGTAACAACGGATCCGGGAAGGTCTCTTGAATTCAGCCACAGCAGGGTGAGGTGGGGAGGAAGAGCGTACTCTTCCTGCTTCTGCTGTCCTTTATCTTTCTCTTTGGAAAAAAGCAAACCACAGGAACCAGCTTTTCTACTCAAACCACCGTCAGTTCAATTGTAATATGGATTAGAGATATGAATGTGTGACTTATCCACATAAAATATCTCAAAAGTAAGAGTGGATGGGTTAGGCTATATAAACCGCACTTATCTGAACCCAACTTACACTTTTCTAATCAATAATAATTTTTTACTGTCCAAATCAGCCTGTAATATTGTTAGATATATTATCATTCCAATGCTTTATATGCTATCAATTCCTAACTGAAATATGAAGATGCTTTGTTTTAATAAATATAGGTATCTGGAAGGAAATTAATACCTATGGCTTCATTCTATTCCTGTGAATCTGAAACTCTGAAGGAGAGAAACCTGAATCTACAAATGTATTCTACATTTCACACTTATTCTTTCACATTTTGAAACAAGAAAGGTTGTGGGGTTTTTGGAAGCTATGTTCTTTTTCTGATTTTCTATTTCTGGGCATTTAGGCATTGCTTGTCAGATTAGGTCTACAGAGTTACAAAATTGGTTATCATTTCTATCCGTACTGTTGTTCTTATATTTTATTCCTCCTGCAAAACAGGTGCATCTTCTGCTCAGCATGTCGTGCATTTTTCTCTTGGGAGAGTGCGTGGTTCTCACAAAACAAAAAAATATTAAGCTCTACAAGAGAGAAACAAATTCAGCAGAAAAAAATCCAGCAAAATGTAATGCTGAACTCTGCTAAACTAATCTTTCTTCTTCTGACACTTCTGTCGAGTCCGTGACAACATCTGTGCATTCTCCCTCCAGTTACAGCAATATTTCCTAAACCTGGCTGAACATTTTAGAAAGGAAGGCAACTTTTAACCCTCCAGTATTCAGCTCATCAGATTATGTTTCAAGTCTGGTATTCAACTATGAATTGAAAAAAGAACTCAGAATTGACAGCAGCTAATTTTAATTCCCCTACAACTGTCATGGCCTCAAAAGAAGGTTTAGCAACCTGAAGAAAACCTGCACACAAGGGGATCTCATGACACAGGAGGATGACTAGTTATGTATCCAAAAATCAAATACAATCAAAATGAAGAAAGACATACTCCTCTTTGTACAAGCTGGCATTTCATCTATAAAAGGCACCTGTCACTTAGACAGGGCACAACCCTCAGCATAATAAGGAGAGCATTATCAAGTGCTGTAGAGCAAGTTTGAAGCTCATAGCGAGATAGGTCAGAAAGCGACAGGGACTTCAAGGGGACCTGTCATTTCATTAACACCACTTCTCTGCACAATCTGCAGAATTCAGGCTCCAAAAAGGCTTCCTAGAACAGTGCAAAAACCACAACCAGTGCTTCCACCAAAAATTGTTTCATGCTGTCTTCAGCTGGGGGATGCACCCAAAACCCTGCATTTTAAATACTAACGTCCAGTTGCACGCTTTCTCCATTAGTGGTTCCTCATCTTCACAGAAGCACTTGATTCCTTCCTGAGAGAAAAACATTTTAAAACCCTGTGGCAGTCAGACCTATAACAGACAAATGAGCACTGGCCCTTCCCCTGTGCTACGGGGCAACCAGCTGGCTTGAGACATTCTCAATTCTCAGCCAAGGCCAGATTTTCACGAGAGCTCAGGTGTCTCACTCAAGCATCACTAGGCCCGTGTGTTGGCTAAGCAAGAGAAAAAAGGAAAGGAAGGAAAGGAAGGAAAGGAAGGAAAGGAAGGAAAGGAAGGAAAGGAAGGAAAGGAAGGAAAGGAAGGAAAGGAAGGAAAGGAAGGAAACCCCACAAAACCAAGAGGCTCTAACTACCTCTATGCTGTATGATTTTCTTGTGGACTGCCCTGGAAGATAAAACCTCAGGAAACTCTTCAACTGGAAGGCTATGTACCACTGTGCTAAGAGCCACAGCTCCCCGAGACCCCTCACTTCCACCTTTCGCTCTCTGCATCACCACCCTCTTCTCACTGTATTCCCACCCATGCGCAGAATTCATCAGCCACTTGCCTTCCATCACAGCACTTAAATGAGTGAATTTTCCAAAGGATTCAACACCCAAGAGCTTCTGTGGGGAAAACCCATGCATTTGGCTTTTCAGTTCCTTTGTAGCTGTGGCCTTCAGCAGTTCTTGGTAAGGCTTTTAAAGGAAACCAAAGGAAGGAGAGGGATGTTTCTCACTTCCCCCTTCTCTTGCTGTCTTGCAGCCCATGGGATCAGAGCGGATGGAGATGCGCAAACGGCAGATGTCGACGACCCCGGAGACCCCAGGCACTGTGCAGCCTCAGCACAGCGCGGGAAACCGAGGGTCCAACGCCTGCTGCTTTTGCTGGTGCTGCTGCTGCAGCTGCTCATGGTAACCCCTCTCACTCCAGCCTCTGGGGAACAGAACAGCAGGGGAGGGAGGCAACAGCCAGTGTGCAGGACAACATAGGCCAAACAAACCACCTGACTAATTCTGCAAACCTGGCACTAAGAGAGATGACTGTGCTTTATTACCAGACACAACCTTCTACTCCAGTTTGCTCTTTTTTTTCCCTGCCATTGAAATTAGAGATTTTTAAAAAAAATCTCTGTACAGTATCGCTGATGTATTTTTGTTGTCAATACTGTGTAATGGAAGGTCTGTTTTGTGCAGGACTAGTTCTCCTCAGGCTTGAACTTCACCAGGGCTTCCACTAAAAACTGAAAGCAATACCAGAATGTCAGAGTTTTAGATTTAGGACTGAGAGTTAACAAGCAGCACAGACTCTGTTAAATGGAGTTAGGAGTAGGTGGAAGAATTTGTAGGTCAGAAAATGAATAATCAGGTGCCCAGCACTGTTCTTTGATTTTGACACCAACTGGATCTGTTGTCATTAATTAGTGCTGCCAACTGATGGCATCTGCAACTCAAAGTTAATCCTTAGGATCAGAAATGTTAAACATTGTGGGTATTTGCTGAAGATGAGGAGTTAAGCAGAACATAATTCAGAAGAACTCCCACTAAAAGGTGTTACGGAAGAAAATTTACCAGGGAAGCAAAGCAAGAGAGGAAAGGGAATCACCTGATTCCTTAAACTAATGATGTGTTCACCTTCTCTCTCTTACCAGCTTCTCCAGATCCAAGTGATTTCATTCAACACTGAAGTAAAACTTTGCATTCTCAAAAGTCCTGTGTTTGTTTGGGGCCAAGTGTTAATGAATGGGTGAGACCAGAACTTGCACCGAAATAAAAAAGTCTTGAACAGCAATAGGAGTTCAGCCAAAACACTGACAGCAACCCGAGTGCTTGTTATCAATACACTCTCCACCATATAAACGCTTCAGAGCAAACAAACCTGGCACTGAGGTGAAGGGAAGAAGTCGTAAATAACCTTACAGCCCAGGCTAGGAATCTATTCCACCACTATTTTTTTCCAACAGCACCTGGTAGCAAATGCTTTGGAGACCATCAGCAGGCAAGGGAAAGAGCAGGTTATTGTTCCTTTGCTATCGGCACTCAGCTCATCAGAAGCTGCTTGGATTTTTTTGCAAGATGCCAAGTACTCTGGCTCTGGTCCTACAAAGCTTCTCAGCAGGTTGTTAGAGGTAAACTAAGGTAGACTTTAAAGTGACAGTAAATGCTGTGCCTGTACAGGATCAGAGTGCGCTACCTTGCAGAATGGCATCTATGTTAAAGCATCATCATACAAATTCTAGTGTCATCTGAACAGTTGTCTAGTGCAATTGTAAGTGGCTTGATCTAGAGCTGCATATTGCACAAACACACATCTTTCCATAAAAGGAAAGAATAGGGCACATTTATCTACTAAGTCAGAATACATAAAACTTGCATTTTATCTCAAAATATTGATAAAGTGCTTTTATGCCATTTTACCTGATATTTTTGAGGATGCTCATTTTCTGTGCACTTCACTATTCAAACTATTCAAAGAAAGCAGTTTACTCAACAGAGTGTGTGAAAGTATGAGGTCAAAATTCCTATTTGCATTTCAGAATCATCTGGGAAACCAGTACAGGCTCCAAAACAGACCAGCATGTTTTAGCTTTAAAGTAATTCCTGATTTGTTGAGAATAATTGTTTTCTAGCAGCAAGAAATGCAAAACAAACTGTAATTAGGCTATTTATATTCCCTGTTCACAGAGCCTTTCCTCAAAATAGCTCAAATACTTCGAACAGAAAAATTATGAATAGGAATAAAAATAACAGTCTCCATGAGTCATGCAGCCGAGCTGCTGAACATCCAATATTCAGCATACTCTTAATAGTAGATTTAGAGTGAAGAAATGGTGAAATGAGTCTCTCAGCTGGATGCTCAGAGCCTGTGTTCGTTCCTACAGCCAGAACTCCAGCCTCCAGCCTGTTACTCTTCCAGATCCTGAGAAGATGCGGTATCGCACTAGTCTCTTTTTTTTGTTTACCTGTACGTTTCTAGGGAAAGAGCCTGCCTGCGAGTCATTTTCTGAGGCATGGCACGTTCTTTTAGGCAAGCTTTTGTTACTGCTTTTGTCTTTTTCCCCTTTCATGCATTATCTTATGAAGACTGTAATCCTTTCTGTTGGATCTGTTGGTTCCCCTCAATCCAAAAATAACTCTGACAAGCGTATCGCTTCTTGTCTGCATGTGAGGAATACATACTATACCACTTTTCATTTAAAAAAAAGGCCAGAAATCAGTGGTAAAAAGGGTAGTAAATGATTCAGACCTACACACCCTAAAAGAATAGAGAACTAACATTAACTACTTTCTTTTTTTTTCTAAAAAGGTGAATTGAAATAGGTCATTGGTTTGAACGTATGGTTCATACGCTGCAGAAAAAAAAAATGTGTTTGCAATAACTGCTCTCCAGCTTAGCAACGGGCAAGCTTCCCTACCTCTTCAGTGCATGGACTGCCTTGGCAAAGAGAAAAGCAGGTCTCTGCAGATTATGGACTAGAGAAAGCAAGAGAAGGAGGTAACCAGCAAATAGTAAGGCTGCAAATCAGACAAAGCCATGAGTTTAGAAGGCGGAAAGGACAGAAAAATCAACTCGTTGAACAAAAAAGCCTTACTAGAGATAAATGAGATTTTTAAGGATTAAGGCAACAAAACTGTTAAAACATTAGCATTAAAGAAAGGTAAGATACAAATGAAGAAATTAAGTCTGATCTTTTCCTAGAAGTTGTAACAACTGTATTGCTTTATATCAGCTGGAGGACCCGTTTCATATAAATTACAGGATGTAATTCACCAGGGCCTTTTCTTCTTGACAAATTTTAAGCAGCTTTACAGATTATATGAATGTATGTGTGTGTATGCATACACTACTATGATAGTGTATGAACTGGAACATAGTCCCCATTCCCTAAAAAAAAAAAAATTATATTCTCAAATATATTCTCAAATCCAGTCTCAAATGAAAAATAATAATCTGCAACTACAAAAGGAATTTTTAAAAACTAGAGTTATTTAAATTAACATTTGCTGAAAGCAGCAGGAAGTTGACAGCTGCCCTTCCATGAGACATGAAAAACTCTCTCTCAGGGATCACTAGTGATTGCAGCAAACATTTACTTTTTTTGTAATGCTAGAAACAAGGTAATGCTCATTTCCAGTCAGACGTACTCAAAACTATATTCAGCAAGATATATCTGCTCTTTCTGCTCCAGGCCTCACATTTTGAAGCATATACTAGCACTTTCTTAAAGCTGCAATCAATTAACACATCATCTGGCTACATCTACATCTGCACTCTGAAAGATGGTTACACTTCCAACACCATATACAGAAGGGCCTAGCTTGCTTAAAACTTGTGAATTCTGGCTTTCCTGTAACATGGTATCACAATTCTAACCCAGAGTCTCTATCATTGTGCCCTATGGATATATAAAATAGTCAAGGAGAAAAAAACCAAAACCAAACCAGAAACAACCAACCTTGAAATTTAACTCACATAAAACCAGTGCATCGATTCTAACTTAAGTAAAAACATTGCATGAAGCATACACAGTATAGTAAGCATCAACAGAGAATAGATTTGGTATGAGACAAAGGGTACTCGTGTATACATGGACGTATACATACATATCCCATATATGTACACACGCACACTCATGCATACATATACATAAGGAATTGGACTCAATGATCCTTATGGGTCCCTTCCAACTTGAGATATTCTACGAACCTATGATCCCTGTACAGAAAGTCTATGTGACACAATATTGAACAATGTTCACCTACATTGAAGTCTGCCAGGTTTATACAACCGTAAAACTGTCAGAGTGTAAGTGTGGGTAATGTGGCTACTGTTAGCTTCTGTCCTTCTAGCTGATTTTTTTCTTTTTTTAATATCATAGGAAAAGCATGTGGTGTATGTTCAGCCTTCTCCTTTATAAAGTTAACTAAAATTTTGTTTGCTACCTTGCAGTCTTACTGTTAGAAATCAAGACGAAGAGAGAGCAAGGAGAACATCTCATGAACTCCAAGCAGAGGGTATTCCAAACTGCGAGGAAAGGTATGGTCTTTACTAAATGTTCTGTCAAGCTAAAATGAAACAAATCCAACAAACCACACTAAATAATTGACTTACCTGAAATATGCAAATAACTGTTACTATTTGTCATTAATGCTGAATTTGCAGTCATCTCTCTCTTACTTCCTAAGAAACAAAAGGTCTGATCTATAATCCTTTACCTTATTTATACACAGCATGTAACCACATCCCCACTTTCATAACACGGCAGATCAAAACTAGCGTTGTAAACACAGTCTCCCTTTTTTCTGAAACAATTTTTAAATACATCCTGTTCCTACCAGCCAACTATGTGATGAAGTTAACTGCCAGTGCTCAGCCTTACAAAAACAGTAAATATAAAGAGGAACTCAGATCCTCCCAAGAGTCAGGCAACTGGCTCTTCAGAATTGCTCAAACAGGTAGGAGCACTCGTAAAACTATAACAGACGGGAGGGGGGTACCTTTTATGGTGTTTGAATCATTGCTTCTTTCTACATATTTTCATTCAGTTTTTAACAACGATTCAACAGGGACTATTAGGTATAGAGAAAAGGCTTAGCTGTTGCAGAGGGACTTCTTTGTTGTAATTACTTTGAGCAGTAAACTGCAATTTCTGCATCAAGGTGCTGGCAATCATCTGCATCTGAGCTTTTGATAAAGCACACTTTCAAATAGCATCTTACAAATATGTTTACTAGAGTTTGCACCTGGGAAGTTCCGGTGAGGAATCAGAGCCCCATGAACCTTGCAATTTTGTTCCATCATGACGGCAGATGCCTCCCGCCAGCTGCAAACAGCTTGAGTCACAATCATTCATTTCGCTCTTCTTGCCCTCTCTTTCCTCCTCCAGCCCTGCTCCTACTCTTGAAGAAGTAAATGCCTGGGCTCAGTCATTTGACAAGTTAATGCTTACTCCAGCTGGCAGAAATGCTTTTCGGGAATTTCTACGAACAGAATTCAGCGAGGAGAACATGCTTTTCTGGATGGCCTGTGAGGAACTAAAACAAGAATCCAACAAAAATGTCATCGAAGAAAAAGCAAGACTAATTTATGAAGATTATATTTCTATCCTTTCTCCAAAAGAGGTATATTACTTTCCCCAATACACTCTTTGATGCTGCTTTGCATAGTTAGTCCTAACATGTTTAAAGCTACAATGCTCAGGGAGAACTTTTTTCCCCCCACATTCCACTGCCATCAAGTAGAGATTTAGGGGAAAAAGGCTGACCCTTCGTTGAGGCGAGATGATGAAAACTACTTTCACTGGCTGTAAGAAAGCTCTTCCTATCCTACCCTGGCATGCTGATGTGAAGTCTTTAGTCTGAGGCACAAGTATACAGATGATCACTTTATCCTGGCTCAACTTAAATTTTATTTGTTGGACAAATCAGCTTCTTTTTTCTTTGCACTAGGAAAGGGGTGTGTGCGTCTCTCCAAAAGCACAGTATCCATAAATGAAGTGTTATTTGCAAAGCAGAAATTACTCAAAGAGCAGCTGACAAAATATGGCATAGAACAAGCACACTGACTTCCTGAGAATTTTCAAAACTACTTGTCACTTTGCTGTTAGCAAATATGTCAAGTTTTGAAGACACCTCAGTTCAGTTTGAATATAATCCTGCCAAGTAGGCTGGAATTCTAAACCTTCAAATATCCTTGCAAAACTCAAACTTAATTGTTTGTAGCCAAAGCTGTATTTATGTACTCATAAAAATGCTGTTTAAGTCTAGTCAGTCTATTCCAGTAATACTAACCTCTTTCTACAGACACTAGTGCCTTGCAGAAAAAAAAGGGCACATTACTTGTATGTTGTATGGAACCACGACACAGCCATACCTGTGGTTCACACCAATTCAACCCACTTTTTAACAGGAATTTGATTCAGCGACAGCTTCTCAGGTTACAGTTTCTGTCTGCGCCATACTACTTACTCCAAATTCAGCCTCTTTACGACAGCACTAACTCCCAAGGAAATGAACTGGCGCAAAAAATTACAAATCCTCTCTACTACAGAGCAGGAAGCTGGTCTGGAAATAGTATGCCGGTCTCCCAGGTTTCAGTAATACTGGGACTGCAGGCAGCCTTGTTCAAAGTCACATCGCCTCTGTGAGAACATTTCTCTATCCATACTCAAGGTATTACTACTTCCAAATTTCAACACAGTCATTTTCTGCCTAAGTATATTCAGCAGTTTTTACACTCTTGAAGGACGCCAGCTGAAATGGTTAAAAAGACAGCTTTTTCAACCAATAAAACAAACCTAAAAACCCACATGTACTATTCACCGCTACTATTTATGTGACTTTCTATTTTAATACGCAGGTCAGTCTGGACTCCAGAGTAAGAGAAGTTATTAACCGAAATATGCTGGAACCCTCACAACACACCTTCGATGACGCACAGCTTCAAATTTATACCTTAATGCACAGAGACTCCTACCCACGGTTTATGAACTCTGCTATTTATAAGGACTTGCTTCGGTCCTTATCTGAAAAATCCATTGAAGCATAGAATTTTTTCTTAAATGTATTTATTTTAAAACAGACAGAACTCTGGGCTACGCCAATCCACAGGGAATTTAGAATTAATCGGACATTTACCTGAAAATAACTCAGGCAAGTTTTACTATAGACTGAATGACTTAAACCCGCACAAGGCTCCGACACAATCAGCTAACTACAGTTTCTGATCAAATTCAGTGTTACTTTGCAAAAGAGAATGACGAGAAAATGTTGTTGTTCAAAAAATGCAGTATTTTTTCAAACGCAGCATGCAACTCGGATGCAAATTTGTTACAATGTATGTCTGAGGCACAAATGCCAACTGAGCATGAAAACTAAATTTTGCTCTTAAGTGGAGTGTTAGAATTTTCTTGAAAACCAAACCAGTTGTCCCATCCACACTGTGACCAAAGTAAAAACAGTACTGTCAATATCCGGGTTACACTAGACAAAGTTTCACATATCATACCTGGCACAGGTAGACTCCACTTGTCTTCGTATATTTAATGCATATATGGTGCAGTAATGGCAATTGGTATGGCAATCTCAAGTTTATGAAAGCTAATGGTTGAAACAATGCTGCCTATAAAAATCTTTTGCTGAAGAATTGTTATTTTACTACTAGAGTCTGCTGAAAGCATTTTTAAGTTCATATTGCTGATGTTTATAAAGTGAAATTATTTACTTAAGAGGAAGAAGTTTCTGGGCATTTAAATTCCAAAATAAAGCACAAGAATTCTCACATACTCTTCTCTTCCCTTGGCAGATAGATGCAAAAACCCTTCCCTATTTGCTCCATAAAGGATGGCAGTATCAACTGTCTTGGTTTTGTACATATTAGATTCTCCCATTACCTGGCAGATCTTGTACGGTTTCTGTCACAGATATAGACACATTCAGTTGACAAAAGAAGGAAGCTGGACCTATTCTGTTCTGATACAGCACTGTTTCAGACTGTCTGAAAGAAAAGCAACATCTCTATCCACTAATAAACCACGTTCCCTTACAGTATCCCCAAAACATTACACTTGATTTCTGGTCATATCTCAAAATCAGTAATCACAGGAAGTACTAGGGAGAAAGTGAATTGAATCCACACTTCTTTATTTTAAATTACAAGATTCACTACAATTCCGCTGTATTAAACTTTGGAGTTTATAGTGGACTTCCATGGAATTGTATTTTTTCCTGCACATCTATGTAAATGAACTAGATGGCACATATAGGTAGGAGAAGGACATACGGGGAATAGAAACAACCACAAAAAAACACCCCTAGAAGGGAAGAACCAGACAGGCATAGCTCAGTGACATTTACTGTAGTTTTTCTAAAAGCTACTCTTTGCCTAATTCCAGCATATGAAAAGCACAAAATGGGGACTTCCTCTGAAAAAAGGAAATGGGAATAACAAGGCAGAATTTAGGGGATCAGTTTAATTGTTTCCTCAATACACTCATCAGGAGACATGTTCTCCCCTTCCTGCATTCTCATTATTAAACAAATAATGAGATTTTTCATTACACAGCACCACAGGAGAATACCCCATTCATGCAAGATAACAATTGCTATGGATCAGTTTCCATCATCTCCTTCCAAAAACAAAATGCTATTCAACATGTCAGCACAAAAAAGTAAACCAAAACACTTAAGAGACAGCAAATCAAAGTGGTTTTGCCCTCTGTAGCACGACACTGGATGAGTAAGGTAAGAGAAAGCTCTTCTATACCAGCCTCCACTACTTCAGACACGGTCCAGTTAGCGGTTGCCACTGCTTAATGTATTAACGCTGGTTATCTCAGCTGAATTTCTAGTAAACATACCCAAAGCACTATCAATACAATTTCAGTTCCCATGAAGTATTACATCATAGGTAGTAACTTCAACAAAACAAACTAGATATGTATCAGTAAGGTAGCATTCATGGGGAGCCTTGCAGCCAAACTGAAGATGCTGTAGTTGTTTTAATCAGGGCAGGTAAGAGTGTTTTAGAATTCTAAGTTGACAAAGTAAGTTTAACTAGGTCAAACTGAGCTTGGCTGGAAAGATCAGACACACACATCAAAAACAGTTCAAAGCGTGTCATTTCATGAAATGGAGGATTACATTTCTTTTAAGTTATCTTGCTTCCCTGCAAAGATACCTCATTAAGAGCTGGAAGACAGACTGAACACTAGTACTTTATATCAAACAATACATTCTATTATTCTGCAAGAAAAGGAAAGAAAAAGATGCAATAAAATTAGAGGGGAGAGAAACCTATATTGGTGTGGGCACTTCTATCACTCCACATCAGATTATTAAAAGAAGAAAAAAGTGATTTCTAAGCTTATTTTCCATGTGTCACAACTTCTCAGCAATTAAAATTCTCTAGGCAATTTTCATTTTACTTCTGCATTACAATATGCTGACATTTGCAATGTGCATATTTCATAAAATCTGAACAAATTTTAATGGTGGGTTTTAGGTTTAAGCTTACATCCAACACCAATGGCAGAATGCTAGTCCCTAGATACCCTGAGAGCATCTCTTAAGAAACCCAAACAACCAACCCACTCCCCTAATATAATGTTATTTTGAGGCTGTTTAATGCTGTATTTAATTGGGGGAGGACGGACGGACAAAAAGCCACCCGCACAGAAGACAGGTTTTTAACTACATTTCATTACTAGATACTTGCTCCTTACGCACAAACTTTTCTCAGGCAGAAGTGAGTTGCACTGAAAAGTTACTACAGACAAGCTGTTACATGAATAGCAGGAGAAAATAATCATATTGACACAAGATATTATTTATAATTCATCAAGTAAAAAATTATCGCAAAATCAATTTATCCTAGCTTGAAAATAAGCATGGTCGGTTTGCTTTGGCATTTATCTAACTGCAGGATATCATTAAGCTTTAACAACCTTCCAGTCCACTGGTATTCTTTCTTCAATGTCTGCAGTTCACAAACCAGTAACTCCCACAGAACATGCGTACTGTTAAAGACTGCTCTTTTCACCAGCCTGCTAAGCAGTATTAAAATTGCATGGGCTCCTTCAGCCAACATACTGTGCTTTACACTGACCTTTAAATTCCAAGGTCTCTAGCACAATGCAAACGAAAAGAAAATTATATATAACCTGAGGGGCCCTACTATATAAAGACAGATTAAAATTTATCATACAAATATCACATACTTGTGGACTTCCTGATTACAAAGGCGATCTGAAAGAAAGTGATGAAGACGACTATCTGAATATGAAGCAATTTTTAAACAAGTTTGCTCTCAACAGTACTTGAAAACACGTCTTCTGTCATGAAAGGTGTCAGTATTATTTCAATAACTTTAATGAAAGATTTTCTATACTAAATTAATCCCACAACTTTTAAAATGGTAGAACAATTCAAGGTTAGTGATGACCTAGAGAAACAGCAGCTAACATACAGGTGTATGGAATTGTACTTGAAGAAGTGAAACTCCTCATGTTTACTTATATGAATGACTACCAGTAAACCATGTCAAAAGGCATGTGTCTGAAAGGTAATACAACCACTTTTTGCAGAACGAAGACTTCACGTCAATGGACTGAAGTTCTGCCTAAGCTGGTATGGGTTGGAAGTTTCAATTTAAAATTCACCTGTATGACCACAGTGGAATCCCGAACTCTGGATAAAAACCAGGCACTTCCTTCCCAACGCTTGGGAAGTGCAGCAGGGCTTCAAAGTGGGATTCACAAAAGCCAAGATCGTTGCACAGATATTTACCTTGTGCTTAGTGCTAGTCAAAAAGAATTGTTCAGTACAAGGTATTTTAAAACCCACACTTTCTCCTGAGCAAGTTAACAGAATTATATGTGAGGACATGCCTTCTAACTAAGGATCTGGAAGCTGTGTTTTCTGAGCAATGACAGAAGTGACAGAAGCGAGAGCTTTCCTTACAGAAGACAGACGGGATCCTTAGAGATCTGCACACACACACACAAACTGTAAAAGGAACATGGTCCCCTCTTCTTCTCTATTAGATTAGCGTAAAAACTAGCTTAAGTTGTAGGGCAACTATGTTCCAGTCTCTCTTTTGTCTGAGAGGATTCAAACATCCATACAGGTAATAAACAAACCTGCTTTCTTGGATGGGAGAAATTCGTTGCCAGTTCTGCCAGCCCACTGCATAAACTACCCAAACGTACCAGGTCAGTCGCAGCCCGGCTGCAGATCAGTAGATAAGCCAGCCAGCTGGGCAAGTGAGATACGGTCCCAGCCTCGCCTCTACACCTTTCTCCTATACATCCTTCAGACTCGGCATCCTCTCCAATAGAGGAGGGCAATGTCAGACAACTGGGAAAACTGAAGCACCTGATGAACAGAGGTGCACCCAAAGCTCGCTGCTGGGCAGTTTTATTTTTGGATATGGGTGATCAAAATGAAGCATGAACAGGCACCTATGATCTTTTTTGAATCTAGTTCTTGGACTTCATCTTTCACTGCTAGAAAGAAACTGTTCTTTTTACCTCAGGGACAGAGGAGAACACGGGTGAAGGCTGTTGGCCAGCCATAAGGTAACATTAGGAGTAACAACATTTTATTTGAACTCCTACATGGATAACGCCTACATCACAGAAAGCGCTACCACAGTTCCAGTTCTTCTAATGAAGCCCAGATATAATTCGGTAAGTACAGAGAGACAATTACTCTATTTTCTCAAAAGGTAATTTTCCTAAGTGTCCCAGTCAGGCATAAAGATTGAAGGACACACAGCGTGAGGAAGGTTATGCAAACCAACCTGTGCCTGCCCGGTGTACACACTGTGACCAGCAGTGGAAATACAGGTCCACTTGGCATCCAATTTGCAATCTTTTTTAATACAATGTTTTGGACTTGTTCCTTTATAAAGGTCTCCAAACAAAAGCACTGCAATTGCTATTAAGCATCTGTCACTAGCTTGTTGTTGTCTTAAACAACTTGAAAAAAAAAATAAATTATGCATTTTTAAGTAACTCTTAAGCGATCCTGCCAAAGGACCTACACACAGGCTAAAAATAAACCCATTCCGTTAGTAGAAAAAATGTTTTCTGAATTAGGGCATTAATATCAAACAAATTAAGTTTAAAATGTTTTTATATAAAGTTATGCGAGAAACTTCAAATGCTAAACAATTTCCTGCCTAAAAAATGTTTGCAACTAAAATTCTCCTATTTTAATAATTTTTCCTTTCAGCAGAAAAGCCACTGTTCCTTCCTTGCACAAGCTGACTGGAAAAGCTTGCTCTACAAAGCATCTACCAAACACTTCTTGTCTTGCAAAGCTCAAGTGCCATCATACTATTTCCAACTCAGTTGTTAGAATTACCGCCATCACGTAAAAAATATTCAACACAGAAAACGTTGTTTTCCCTTTACAGAAACTGCACATACTCCTTCCACCCCCCAACAAATCCTTTATACATTGCCAGGATAGACCACCTCAGCCCCAGGCTTCGATAAATAAAATACAATTAGGTGTAATGAAAGAATTTAATCTCTTATAAAGATGTTGACATGTTTTTCCTTGAAAGTACATTTGAAAATGCACTTCTAAACATGTGCACTGTTAAAAAAGAAGGCCCTAACAAAGCAGTATTTACATCACTCCACATATGGAAAAGACCACAACATTAATGATTTATTCTCACCTGCAGGACTATGACTGACATCGGAATATTTGACATCTCAAAACTCTGTTCATGAACAAAATTAATGTCATGTATATGAAGTAAATTTAATATTACCTCCCCAGCCAGTTTATATTGTAATGAATTGCTTAGCTGGTATTATCAGGACAGTCTACAACACAACGCCTTTGCTTACTTACAAAGCCTAAACAAAACTTGGGCTGTCAAGCACGTTAAGCAAAACTGAACACTCAAATCAGATTTAACCGACTATTTTAAGACATTCCTGGAAATAATACCTACTGATAGAATGCAAAATACATGCCTTGGGCAATAAAATATATTGTATTGATCAAAGCTGGTTACATAAGCAAGCTTAACCAACCACTGCAAAAGAGGTCACCATATCCATTAATAGATTTCCAAACCCCATGACCACAAATTTAGTCCTAGGTCAGAAACAGTACATACAAACTAGAGAGTTAACTAAATTGTGATTTAGTTAACAACTGAGTTTAACGTAATTAGATTAATTTAGATACCTTTTCTCTTTGCAAAACTAGTGAACACAGCAGCAAGAAACAAATTCTGTTTCTACAACTGACCAAATGTGGAGAAGTAAAATCCATATGGAGGAGTGTGTATGTTTCAGACCGCAAAAAATACAGTACATTATTCACATAGTTAGAAAAAAAAGCGTCAATTACCAAAATGTTTAATTGGTAAAAGTTTAATGTCAACTTACTTATAAAAATGAAAAAATATTTTAACATTCACCATACAATTGAGCGACCTGGCCCTACTGACTATAGCTATAGGAAGGCATTTAAGGAAATGATGGTTGTGTCAAAACAAAAGCTAATTTCAGGCATGTATGCTGCTTTAAAAAAAAAAAAAAGAAAACAAAACCCAAAAAACCTCTCATTGCAGGAAGCTAGATGCTTAGCCTAGTTTTTAAAGCTAATTACAAAATCCTTTTTCATACTGGTCCAGATGTCTTGACAATTTCTTCTTCTAACAGAACTGTCAAAAGAAAAGAATTTTTATGAGATCTTCATACAGCTTACTTCTAAATCTCTGCAAGAAGAAACAGAAATATAACACCATGCTTAGGATATGGAAATTACCAGTTAAAGCATTTGCTTATATCATAACCATTCCTTCACTCAAGCATCTTTATACAGACACTTTTGTAACCACCACCTTCCAGAAGGTTTTAAGGACAAATGAACTTTTCCAGGTACTCCATCAAACAATTTCTAAGCTTTACAAATTATTTAGATATCTTGGAGCATAGATTTCAACAATATTCAGTAATAAGAAATGTAAAACAAGATGCTTAAAAGATTTTTATTGTGTAGTAATCTTAACATAGGCTGTGCAACATGATTCTGCAGAGCTGCAGCATTCTTAACACAGAAAAATAATGGAATGAGGGTATCATGTTTCGTATTGCATGCTATCACATCTTAAGTTGTAAAATTTACAGGTCTGCATTTCAGTGTTTCTCCACTTTACTGGACTACCAGTGTTCCTCAGAAGCTTTTATAATTCCCATTTCCTGAACTTAAAAAAAAAAATTAAATTATCACTGCCCTACACTTATCCTAACACAGGAATATGGCAGTAGTGATCTCATCCCCCCTTCTTTCCAGAGAAGGAAAAAAAACAGAAAAGGCAACAACAAAAGGTCTAAAAAGGCCTGTTCTACTCATTGAAGCAGAGATTAAAAATAGTTAGAGTATCTTTGGGCGAAGAAAAAGAAAACACAATGACTAACTTCCCACTATTTTGTATGGAAAAGCAATATTATAACTAAATGTCACAAGGACTATGTCAATGCCCTGACTTCTCTACCCCCTTGCCACCATACTGCTTGTGTGATCCTACATCTTCACTCAAAAATACTCGTCTAACCTAAAGCTATTTCCCAATATCAACATGTAATATCATTAATGGGCTAAGAAATAACCAAAAGTCAACAGAAACTGATTTGTCATTTACTGTAAACCAAAATTAACCACACAGCCTGGCTGTCTGCTATCAAATATGCAGAGCAGTCTAACAGTCTTACCTTCCATCTGTTTCCACATTCATTACAGACAACAAACGTTGTCATGGGTTCATCAGCACTGCGGGTTTGAACCTTTGGCAAGGCAAGAGCCAGAGAGGAAAATTAGTATCTTCAACTTTGGTTAGTATGTCTTCAATGTGAAGGTTCAGAATCAAAGCTTAACATTAAGAAAAGGCATTCGGATAAAAATACAAGTTAACTTTCTGTATCAACTGAAACTGTTTTTTTTGTCTATACTATAAAGCAATCATAAACTTCTGTTCTGACAGATTTAGTAGCACTAAAATATCCATTTCAGCACAGAAACTGTGCACATACTTCTAGGAAAATATTCTGCAGCAAAACCGCATGTTCAGTCCAGCTTTACATGTATTTACTGATGCAAAGGCTTAAAACTCTCATGATTGAAAAACAGCTTTCTACTTAAAGCATCTAATATACATTACTAAATTATAAATGCAGCTGATCCTATGGTCAGAATTACATGCCCTGAAGCACTCTAAACAAATAAAAGCCCTTCTTGCACATATTTCCAAATCAAAGTAGAAAAAGGTTGTAGGCATGATTGTAAATCAGGGTCTAGTGTTAGTCAAATAGTACATTACATATATATATGTGTATATATGTACATTTTTTTTTATATGTATATATCATTATTTTCTGCTATTTATTCCCCCTGTAAAGAAAAGATTACATACATTAAGAACCGTACATTACCTCTTCTGCACATAAAACTATATTAATAAGATGTAATAAGAAGAATTAGCAAAAACTCAGCATTGCAAAGAAACTGCCATTTCAGGCTATATAATAGCTACTCAGCTTGGATTTACACAAAATTTAGTGGTCATGGTGTTGTTGGGTGGATGGTTGGACTTTGATGATCTTACAGGTCTTTTCCAACCTATGATTCTATGAAATCTTTGGTAAATTAATACAACAAACATTCTTTACATAAGCACACCTAAGCAGATCCAACTATCTTCACATATTTTGTACTTTGTTAGCATTTTGTTGAAAGTTCATTTAGTAATTAAAACTTTTTTTTCCTCTGACACTCTTTATATAGGACTTAAGCTTTGAAAAAGGAAAGAGTCTGAATAGCCACGTACCTGGGTGTATGTACAGTTCTTCTTTTTGCACTTGCCACATGTAAACAGATCAGTTTGGGTACCTCCTGTTTTAGCCATCTGGTGCTCTCTGATAGCTTCTTTGGTCAGATTTTTGCGCATTTCTTTCAGCTCATCACTTGCCATTTCCTGTTATGGACAAAGAGAGAGTTCTCTTACTAGAGAGTTTTAGTTCCAAACAAGTCACAACCACTGTGCAAGCCCATAGCGTTTTTTGATTGAGAATTCATGAACAAAACATATGTTTGTGAACATGTACATACAAACATATAGAGTGAGAAAACTCAAAATATGTACTGAAGATACAATCTGCTTCTCTTTACATGTTACTTTATTGGCCTCTGTTTGTGCTAACATTTACATAAAGCTGTAGAAAGAAAAAAAAAAAGAACAGAATAAAAAAAACCTTTGCTTTACAATAAAGCTAATCGTGTTTTTCATTTCTTGATCATAAAATTAATTCCTTTCAGTCTCCAAGATACTCCTTTATACCTGATTTGGGGGGCTAGAATCCAACACACACAAGCAGAACAACCAAACTGAAAACAGATGTTAACCGTGCTTTTGTTCTTCTCTCCCATAAAATCTAATTTTTCATTTGACTTCCTACATTTATTTTGATTTATAAAGACAGAGAGCATCTGCATGGGAATTTGTAAAGACAGAGAGCATCTGAATGCGAATTTCTATTCAAGTGTCCAAAATATTCTTTCAATAACATAAATTTAATTTTTTTTAAAGGACAATTCTCCTAGCTTCTTTCCCCTATCATTGATGGCTTTTTCTATTTACTATTAAGAGTTTCCTTCAAAATCAGTTGAAGTTTTCTGCCAAATTTGAAATAAGCTTCTAAGAAACACTGAAAATGCCAACAGGACAGGGACTGATCTTTAAAACCACAGTACTAGAACTTGCATAGGAGTATAACAGCAGCGGTTAGCACCTGAAAAACAAATGGCAAGGCAGGCTAACACTTACATATCCAGAAAGGTGAACATGTAAGCAGCTTGGAGTCACTAGCCAGACATATTTACATCTTACTAAACATAAAACTATCACTGACACATCATGTGGCCTTTTAAAAACAGCACAACATACTACATTTCAGGAAACACACACATAACAGCTTACCTGCCTTCTGACTTACAGACAAAATCAGGTATTAGGAACCACTAACAGACATCTCTCTTGTTCCCTCTGCCCGAACACAGCCCTGTAATTCAGACTGTGCCAGCCACAAGCAATCCACAGGCTTTCAAAAGTGTGGGCAGCTTCCATAAATAGTTTTTATGGCTAATGAACACAGGCCAGGAGTAAGTCTAATAAGGAAATAGTTCAAGACTTTACTTACCTCTGCTGTCATTTTGGCAAACTTGTCAGGAGGAATGTTCCCACATAACACATTTTTCCTTAGGTTAGGATTCTTTGCATCCTTGAGATTCGCTATTCTACTTCGTACCCTATTCTTGTATTTCATATCAGTGTTTTTTAATTCTTGAAAAATAGGTGCTTTGGATTTAAGGAAGAAAACAATAAACAGAGCACTATAAAGGATTCATTTGGGGGGGCAACTTTTCTAAAGCAACGTACTTGTCCCACTGTTGATCAAGTCCTCCCCCACCCCAACCAACAATACTTTCCTGCTCAATACAGCAGACTTCACATCCTTCTGAAGCCTATTCATAGTTTAGCAGGTGGTCAGCAAAACGTGAATTTTTGGGTAGTAGGATCTCAAATGAAATTGTGAAAAGTCACCCACAAATTTATGTCCAGTCCCTTGACCTCACCTTGAGGATTAACTGATTTCTAAACCAAATATTCAAACACTGGCAGCTCACCAACAGAATCTTAAAACAGGTTTGCAACAGAAACAGGAAATTCCTTAAGAGGAATGGTGGCTGGCTGTAACTACCGAAGGACATCAGCAAGTTAGAATCATGAAGCTTAGACCAATTCTATGCTTAAGAATACTCCCACCAAAAAAAACCCAACAAACTCTAAAATAAAAAGAAGCCCAGACCTCTGCTCTGTAACTATTCAAACACTGCTAGCAGAACAACCCTTTTGAAAATTCCAAATTCATTTAGAAATAAACTTGTAGAAAATTAAAGACAGCAAAAAAAGATTAAAACTGTTTACAAGAAAAGATTTTAAAATAACTTAGAAAAGCCCAGCACTTCATGTCTGAATGCTTCAGTAAGATATAATATTGCTGCTGCAAGGAAAACATACTGAACTTAAAAAAGCCCACTCACACTCACCTACACACATTCCTACATGTTTTAACGCAAATCATTTACGTTGTGCTGTTTTTTTAAACACTAAATAACTGCACTGATGTGCTGCACACAGTTTGCTATTTTTGTTTTGAATGAAATTTAAAAATATTAAATATATAGATCAAGTTAAGTAATTTTAACTTTAGCAATGCTTTTAAAAAATACTCTAGTTTGAGAGCACGTAGATGTATAACAAAGGATATCTTCTTCAATCTGAGAACCCAGTTCTTCCTCATCAGCACCAATAGCAATGTAGTCATCTGAGGAAAAACAAATATTAAAACGTTAGCAACTTGACAATCTCATCAGTGTTCTATATCCCCGAGAACCTATTCGAAACTCTGAAACTCAGCAAATTATGAAACAACTGCAGTGAATTTTCCTTTTGCATAGGAAAATTTAATTTACAATATACTTCTCCTTTCAAAACTTTGTTAATTTATTACTTGGAAAACAAAAATAAGTTAAATGAAGAGCAACAAAAGTTTAAAAAAGTAGAACCACCCTAAACCCTTCACAAAAACAAAAAATTCTGACATCTAGTTGCGAACACAAGTAGTAACAAAAAACTCTGCTATACAGAAAAAAATTAAATGTTCTAATAGGCTTGACAAATACCCATCTCCACAGCATATCTGTGCATAGAATAAACTATTACAGAAAGAAAATATTTCGTATTGTGTTGCATCAATTCTTTCAGTCCACACAATACAAGCCTAAGCAATTAATGTTCTGCATGCATCCAAGAGAGATTTCATTAGAAACATAGTAATCAAATAACACAAACAATATTAGCTATTTAAAAAAATGCAGAGACATGTCATAAAACATGTAAATTAGAAGAAATAAACCATAGCAATCTTGAAGACAATGCACACTTGACCTAAAATGTCTGAAGATAACTGTTTACCGTTTCTGACCAAAATCCTTACTCGTAAAGACAGCTGCCTTTCCATGACAGCTTAGGACAAATTAGATACAGTATGTGTTTTCCTCCTTCTCATTTTAACATGAGTGTACTTCGGTTAGTAATCCAAGCAACGTTTCTCCTTCAACCTCACGCAGCAGGCCACAGAATCAGAAAAAAACCTTACTTTTTGAGACTGGCATTCAACGCATGAATGATCAGTTTATATGTGTTGTAGAAAGTAACATAGCAAGAGTTCTTGGAAAACTAGCTAAAACTAAGACTACATAGAATTATGAATACTGAGATGCTATACGCAACTTTGTGGTCCCAAATTGTTTTAGAAGTCTATGAACTACATATCCAGAGTACCACAAATTCACAGTCTTTAGTCAGCTTTGATTAATGTCTATATCTGAACTTACGTGAATTAAAAGAAAGAATAAAAGAGTGAAGAGGGTAAAACCAGATGATTCAGAAGTCTGCTTACACTACATCAGATTTCACTGAGCCAAGAGCAGAGCAACAGGAACTGGGTCGTAAGTTCTGGTAGAAGAGAAGGACCCACATGAAAAAATTCAGGTCGTTCTGAGGAGTCCAACTTCATCTAGCTCTTCATCTAGCATATCATTCAATTTGTCATTTTAAAGAGACCCAAGTGTACATGAAGTGGGAAAAAGAAAAAAACCCAAAACAGTCAAGGAATTTACAGATGCCCAAAAGGCATGAAGGCAGAGCAATGCAAGACTCTCTTATTGCGAGTATCCCCATGAAACTTCAAGATTAAATCGAAACAGAAAGGCTGCCTTCAAAAACCAGAATCTTCAGGCCCACAGGAGCTCTGGTGTAAGAAAGGCAGGCACTCCCAGTCAGAGGTGAGACAAAAAAGATACCAGTTTTCACAATAAGATTTAAATGAGCCTTTAAGGAGGCAATAATCTTCCTGAAAAGAAGTTCCACTGTAGGCAAGATATCAGATGAACAGAAGCCACGACATGCCTGGTATCATCAACAACACAAATGTGTTTCAGTAGACTCCCATGCTGTCAAGGTTACTCATTACTTGCAACTTGGGTGACTTGGCCTATGGGTATATACACACAAATGAACATGAACAGGGTTTATTCTACCCTATGGGGCAGGAGAAAAAAAAAGAGCGGGAAGGACTGAAATAGAGGAGGATGACTTGAAAATGCAGTCTACAAAGCTCACCTCCTGTTCTGAGCGCTGCAGAGAGCATTTCTCTACATTTCACTCGTACAGAATCCGAAGTACTTGGAGCCCGGGGAAAAGAAGGGATGAAAGAATTTGATGGAGCACTACCTTCCTCCTTCCTGCTGCTGGAATTGCTACTCGAACTGCTGAAAAAAGACAAAGAGAAAACTAATGTTAATGTTTCCCCCCGCTTCTTCAAATAACTGGTCTTCTGCTATATCCATTCAATGATATTTCAAAAAAAGAACACAGGACACCTTTTTAAAGATACTTCTAGCTCTATAGTCAGTACAATTTTAAAAGTGTCTTTGGAATATTCACCAGGGTACCCCACACAACAGAGACACAACAGATACTTCATTCCATTATGTGGCATGTAAGTTTTAATGCTCAGTTCTCTACATTAACATGAAATATTCCCCCTCCCCATGGAACTTTACTTTAAAAAGCAGTGACAATACATTACACTAACATTCAGTCTGCTTACTGTACAAAAGTGGTACCATGCTCACAAACCAACAATCAATGTAGTTTTGCAAACTGTAAACCAGTCTCAGCTTGCATAAGGACAAATGGCTAGAGGTTCAATTTCAATTTGAAAATGGCTGCTGGAAACAGATTCACTAAATCAGATATGTACAGAAGAAATGGGCTTGCATTAACTATTTTGCAAATGTTCTTCAGCTCCTACAGTGTCATTAACATGGGCTTATTTTTCTGGTAACACAGATTTTGTGTTCACCAAAAAAAGCACAGAATGAGATTGTTTATTAAACATAAAAGTTATCAGACAAAAGAAGTATTCTGAACCTCTAACACATGCAATTACCACAAAGCTGTGACTGAAAGTTGTTTTACAGGTCTCAAAACTCAGTGCTGGTATTGAGAGAGAAAGAGGTATTTGACAGATGATACAGATGGAATAAACAACGACTAGGCTGGCCATATCTTGACCTGTGGCTTTCATCTTTTTTTAACGTCAGCAGCAGCAGCAGGATTTAATTCCCTAACAACACGCCATTTCTTGTACAACTCTACGTATTTCAGAGAAGAATGTGGAAGCTGTCTCTAATATGACAAACTTGGACCAAATAGTTTAATGTTAATTTGTACTAAGTGAGATTATTTGTGTAGTCATAAAGAATTAAGCACCTTTCTTCTCTCGCTTCAGGGCTGTTTTGTGAGGAAGATGCAGGCTCCTTCTTCTTTTCTTCAGAATCTTTATCAGTTGAAGGTCCATCTGGAAATACAAAACATGAGAAACTCTATTTTACCCAGAAATAGTAACCGATTTAAAGCAGTGGTAAAATATCTTTGACGATTTCTCCTGAGCCAGCTGGAAATGCTATCAGCTCCCACCCTCTGCTTTGACCTTCTCTTACAGCACAGCCTTCCACCCCCAACACCCTTCCCAACCCAGCAAATGGAAAATATGACAACACTTCTGTTCCTTCAAGTCAAGTCCAGAACCTGCTTAAGCTGGCAATGAAGACATGATGAAAACATAGACTTTCATTATTTATTTTTGCTAACTCTGCTGCATGAAGTATACAATAACTTCATAAACTACTGCATCAAGTCTCTGGAGTTTGTCTTCCATGTTTTAAATACAAGTTCCTACTAAACACATACCACTTTTTAATTATATTCACAGATTTCTACCAAAGGACTGAACCAAACAAAACTGTGGTATAAAAGCTACCATGGTTGCCAAAAAATATACAGGTCATTTTCATATGCTTTTGAAGGAGCCTTTCAGACATGCACATGGTATTTTCTGTGATAGTTCTTAAATTATTTGCCTTAGTGTTTAAAAACATTTGAATTTGCTTTTCCCATACAGGTTATGTTTAATGATGATTTTATAAAGAATAAAGACAAAAGCCTTTATTAAGAACGGCAATCACAACATTCAACTTTAGCCTAGGGAGAACACATACACCCTTCCACTGTAAAGGGAATTCACAACAGCTACATCAAGCTACTGCTCTGATTTGCCTCTAGAAAGGCTGACTCTCTCCAGTACCCATAGAGAAAGCCTAGTGAGACTGGCATCACTGACAGTCAGATTTTGTGAATACCTCTCTCTAAGCCCTCATTAAGCTGCCACTGCACTTCTAAATCCATAAACTATTTTAATGGGATAAGCATATATTGCAAACTTTAAAAACAACTAAAAACAGATCAAGAAAAGGAGGGGAAACTGGTAAGGCTGAGTCTTTCCCACAAAGATGTCCTGAAGTAGGTATCTAAATGCTTGTTTAAGCATCCAAATGTATGCTAATTTCTAGAAAGGTCACATCTCCATATTATTCAGGGCAACCTGGTGGTATGGAACACAGAAATTCAGGTCTTCTATTCAAGCACTGAGCTTTTTTTTTTTTTTCCTAGACAGCAGAAAATTACTGTACTGGCTGATTTTTAACAGGAACAATTTACATTTAAAGCTATATAAAAAAAGGTATTAAACTGAATAGGATTTTGATCGTTTCCTTTACTTTTAAGGAAATTATTAAATCAAATCTCACTTTGTAAAAAATCATCATAATAAAAGGAGACCACAGAGACAGCCGTACTGGATCAGACCAAGCACCATCTACTATACTGTCTGCAGCTGCACCAAAAAAGAGATGCCTACAAAACAGTATAGGAACCAGGCAAGCAAAGATACTTCTCCAGAATATTTCCACAGCCTTCAAGAGCTTCAAAGTTTAGTGATTTCCTCACCCATTGTTCATAACTTTGTATTCAATCCTTGATAAATTTCTACATTAAAGAAAAAAAATTAAACACAGTAGATAAGGCACTTGGTGTGATTGTCTTTCATAAGCTAAAGGTGTTATTCAAAAAATCCTAATAAAGGTATCAATTCAACCAACTATTATTTATAATAAAGTAATTTCACTAAGAAAGCAAATGAGACTATAAAACTCAGTGGATCTCAGAAGTTCTTTGCTATGACACCTAAAGTGCACAATACTCAGAGAGAGAAAACCAATCCCATTTTTAACATGCTTATGCACATGACTACTCTCTGTGGCAATAAATGCTTACACAACATATCATTTTAAAAAACTGTGTACATATGCATGTAATGTCATTTACCCTCATCACTTTTTAAGTACGTGATCATTTTTGTCAGAGGCTTTAAGACAAACTGGTAGATCAACAGGGGGTACAGCTCAGGTTCTGCAAAGCAGCACAGCCGCTGTAGAGCTGAGCTCTGCTTCAGCCCATTTATCTCCCTGTTTCCTTCTGACACACAAGTTGTCAAATTCAGAACTGACCTAGGTATCTCCTGCTTATTTTGCCTCAAATACACCGCTACGCTATAGCTGGCACCAAGTTTTAGTCTATCAAACACTTCTATTTAGTCCAACACTGTTTCACCAGAGAAGGCAGGCACCTGAGAACATCCGCGAATACCCTGACTGCCTCCGTCACTGGCGGAGGGCAGGGTATCTGTGCGGCATGGGGAGAAAGCAGGAGGTAAAAGCACAGCTCTCCTTACACCTGCAGACCAGTCCATGCAAGCACGCCTCAAACTGAGGTCAAACTTCCGCTGCTGAGACAACTGGACCATCCTTGCCAAGTACGTCTTCAAAACTACAATTTCTTCAGTCTCTTAGAGAAGAGTTTATAGATACTTCTGTTTAATCCACTTTCAGAAATCTGAAAATAAAGTTAACAATATTCTCTGTTCGCTCGAAATATTCTCCTAAGTGTTCAAGCCAGTCACTCTTCTGGATCATAAATTGGAAAGCACTGAGGAGATCCAGTGTCAAGCAGTAACTATTCTTAAGCTCACACATTAATAAGGATTCTTTACTTTATTAAAATACTGTATTGACTAAAGAACAAATGCAATTAACAGCCTGCTAGACAGCATTTCAACTGGCCTCTGGGGAACGGAAAAAAAATTATCCTTTAGAAACCAAAAGTCCCTATTAATTAATTAATTTTACATTCAATGGCCAGACTAATGCAAAGGAAGAATGACAGCTAATGGGAACTACAACCAACCACAGAAATCCTAACAAAGGAAGATGGAAAAAACGGTCCTTCTGTGAAAGATACTTAAAAATTCCAATGAGCAAGCGATTCACTTCAGGAAATCTACAGAACATCATAATATTTACATAATATAAATTACACGTCGCCTTAAAGAGGCACAATTACTTTTTCAACTTCAAACAGCTATTAAAACTTCCCAGAACTCTTGTTCAGAAACAAATTGAAACTGTCATCAATTTTAGGACTGAAAACTCTAACTTCACAGTTTTAGCTACTGCAGCTTCAGAAGGCCACAAAAAAAACAATCTTTAAGATTTTTTTTTTTTTTTTTAGTAAGAAGCTAATTTATATTAGTGCTTCTTTAAAATACAAAGAACAAGCTAGCAGCATGAACTGACTACCAGCCATCGGAATAAGACTATCAAATTCTGACTACTGCATTGCAGTTTCTATCTGGGATTTGCAATTAATTTGAAAGATACTTCTGCCTTCTCCAGTGCAATAGTCTCTCCAGGGTAAAACATGAGATGACAGTGTTCTTTGTTATCAGAACAAAATTTTTATTGTAGTAATATACGGCCAGAGATAATATAATTAATCTGAATGTCAGAAGCCATTAATAGCCTCATCGTACATTCTTCTAATTATAATTACAAGTGAACTCAAGACATTTGCTAGTAATAAGAAAAAAAATAGAAAATAAAAAGATGTAATGTTATTAATTTATACATTTAACATTAAAATACAGATTTTTTTTAAAGTAAGAATTTTTCAGAAATGTTAATGAAAGGTGGCTAGTTATTCCCTGGAAGCACATAATTTAATTTAGTGGGTTATCTTCTGTTGCTGATTCAGATATCACCACCAATACTTGTAAAGTTTTCCGAGTATTCAGTTTAAATAAGTTAAAGGAAAGAGATATGAGAACAGGTAACAGATGGCATAGTCATTAATTTAACAATGACCCTCATATTTACTAATTCTTTAGGCCCCGTTTTCCAGACCCAGACCAAAATAATCTTGATATGCACCAGCAGCTACACTTGTCAGCAATTCCTCTGCAAGATGTAGTAAGACATGAGAGTGAGATCAGAAAAGCTTCTTCCAAGTAGCAGCACAGGGAGGAACAGTATCTAAAATCTATAAATAAACAACAAAAACATGAACTCCTCACCATTTTAAAATTTTTTTTATCATAAGTGATAAAAAAGCAAGACATTAACTTCTATGCTATACATAGTTTTTTCTCCTATACAGTATGATGTAATTTGCATCATGTGTTATTACCTCTCCATTGATAAGCCTAAGAAATCACAGATCTACTAATTGTACATGGAACAGTTCCAAATATACATTTGACAGGGGGAAATTTTCACAGCTCATATTTGATATGGCAATGAAACTATTGAAATTATTTTTGCACTTGATTCTACCTGATATCTTATAAACACATGTAGTCTCCTTACCAGGAGTGAACAATACTCTTAAACACTATTAGACTGTAATTTCGGAATTTGTTTTGTCAGTAAAAATTTTTTTCAGCAAAGCCAGTAGGTTACTAGATGTTCTAGTACAACTTTACCTAATGACAGCATTGACATACCTGTAAGATAGTGCTAGACTGTTCCAGCTTGCTCCAGTAAAATCAAACCCAGGTTTGAAATAACAAAGGATTGTGTGAACAAAGTAATCTAAGTAAAACACTTCTGTGAAGGGTGGCTGGTGTCACCTTCTCTTCACAACATTAAGTACTTAAACATTCTTTTAACATAAAATTACTCAGGCACGCGCTTTTTTGAAACAGGCACTTCAAAATGTTTGTGGCCCCATTTTTAGTTTTTGATACTATTTATTGATACTGGCAATAGATGATCACGTTTGCAGCTAATGTTAGGATTATTGTCAAATCATTCTGCATTTCCAGTTCAGCACGTAAATGTCCTGGAGTTAAGTTCCCTTAGTTAGAGGTCTGGGCGTTCTTTTTCACTGTACACTCTTAGAGTTCGGTAAGTAATCATTAGTGATGGAGAATGTAGAATTCCTTAAGGAATATTTTGTTGTTGTTTCTTAATATAAAGGAACACTCCTCATAACCTAAATGGGTACGTATAGATTCATTATCTGCATGGCATACTCCATATACTCAGCTACTTGGCAGAACAATTGTTTTTTGCAAATCNCATGTTATAACTGAATAGAATTTTATTCTGAGAGCAGAATTTGCTTCCTTATGTAAATTGTGACCAACTTGGCTGTGTGGTTTAACGTTCTTACAGCAACATCTGAAAGCGATCTTCCACTGTAGCTCACTCAGTGAGTCACTTCAGACAATGCTTGCAAGCCCTCTCTGCTGGGCAGCTTCTGAACCCCCTGGAAAAGAATTAGCAACCTGGCATGGCTCTAGTCAAGCCACCGACATCTGGTGCTTCACTACTTCACTTTGATTTTTTCTCATGTTTCCCATGCATTCTTAAAACATATGTTCCGATAGCACTGAACTTAAAACAGTACATGCAGCCTGAACAGTCAACAGTTCTTGCCTAATTTAAAAATGTCATTTATAAAAATAACTCACAAAGACTTCAGATCTCTGAGTACAATGCTTGGTACGATTAACAGCTGTCCGCTTCTGTTGCCATCTTTGATCCATACCATTTTACATGCACTATAAACAGCATAATCGAAACTGATTTCTCAAGCAGCTCAACATACGGTAGTTCGTATTCTTCTGAGCAAGTCAAAACTAATGATAAAACAGAATAAGAGCACTTTGTAAGATTCCCACCCATACTTCACGCAGTCCAGATACCCTGTCTTCCACAGTCCTGAGATTTTAAGTTCTAATGAATTACTGAGCAGTGAAACATTTGCCCTACTATGCTTTATTATAAGGTCTACATCACAATGAAGGAGAATTTAACTACAAATGTTCTGAATACTAGGAGCACTGTATTTTCAGGAGTAATTTGATTTTATATAGCAAGTGCACAACCACAACTTTACTAGACCTGGCACAGTAATATACACGGAATAACATCTGACAAAAATTACAGCATGAACAAAGGTCACATACCACTGCCTCAAGACGAAAGTACTCAGTTCTGATTAGTGTCACATATTTGCTATTTACTTTCCAGTTCCTCACATGTTTGACTTCACCTGATGCAAGCAGCCTTAGGCAGAGTCTCCCAACTGTCTTAAAACAACCTGAGTGTGGCAAGCCATCAAAAGGGGAACATCCACCGTGCCCCAGCTGTACGTTATTGCTGCAGTCCCTGTGCAGGGAACAGTCACTGCCAAGAGGCTGCATCAAGAACCTGATAGAGCTGAAATCTAACCCAGAAGAACTGAAGCAAATGATTGGTTCCCAGCTGGTCAGTTCCCAGCTCTAGCCTCCCAGACAGCCACTTGAGCACCAGTCGCAGCACAGGAGGGAGCCAGGAGGCACCTGCGCAGGAGAGAAGCCAGGACCAGCCCTTGCAGCATCAGCCTACGCCCAGATTGACCTGCCGTGACCATCAGGCACCACGGTCTTATTCCAGACTTCTACAGCACCAACACCCTCTGGTCCTCAGGTAGAAATCATACTTCCCATGTTTCACAATGTTTGAACACTTAAAGATCAGTCAGCTGTAAGTAACAAGATATTAAGACATTTGAATAACTTCAGATATTGTGTTAAAAAAAAGAGACAGAAGACTATTTTCACTGTCTCATCAAATAAATAGCAATTCCTTTGCTCAAAGGACAGCAATACCCAGAAGGGTTAGCCCCTCCCCCAAAAAACCACAGTATCCGAGGGCACTCCCAGAAGCTGAGAATTCTGGGGGGAAAAAAGAATATTTCCTCTACTTTGTTGCCTAGACTAAGCTGCAGTATCGAAAATTTGAACAGGGGCGGGGGAGGAAGGGGACGACACACAACAAAACTTGATATTTGATAGGACTTTTTTTTACCTGAGATAAATAATTTGAGAGCTAGGTCACTCAATCCAGCTGCTGCTTTTAGAAGTCTTTAGCGTAAATCAAGTTAACATGCAAATCCACATGTGCACTTGTCCACTTTCTCCACTTAAGTATCTTACCACTTTTATGTATTTGGATTTAATACAGTTGCACTTCAAGTTCTAGGTGGAAATTTAAACACAAAAAGTATATAATTTTCACTATTTACCAGTGAACTCTGATCAGATCCTTCATAAAGTATACATTTAATTTATAATAAAAGTCATTATCATTATTCTGAAAGTATTTTATCAGCATATCTAGTATTATCTAAATTTAATGACTAAAACTAACCTAATTAGTATTACTCAACTATTTAAAGGTAGGTTAAAAAAATATGCCTGCTACAGAGGTTGTTGCTTCTTACTAGAATATAGAAGTCGAAAGCTGTGACAGATTGTCCATTTCTACATACATATACTGGCAGATGGATACAAAGTAATTTATGCACCATATCCAAAAGAGTAATAAAGTATTTGATAAGATACTTCATAACTGATAAAAATGAGGCTGACTTCAAATGGCAGGGGACTCTTAACATCTCCTGCTATTTAGCACATTTCTTCTAGATGGAATGGCAAATATTTAAACCAACAGAAAATGAGCCATTTTCTATTTCAAAATTTAAAGCTTCCTAAATCTTAGTTTACCTAAAATTAGACACAAATAAACAAAATAGAGTACAGCACAGTGCAGGAACAAAAATACCTGTACACAGTTTGAGATTTGAGTGTTTTCAACTACCTCAAGTACTACAAAATATCCTTGAATAAAACCCTGCTAACAGAAAGGTTTCATTAACTGCATTCATTACTTTAAGCGAAATTAAATAAAAAAGTATTAACTAACTAATTAGTAAGTTGTTTAAAACTATAAGTGTTTTCAAAAGTACAGATCTATTTCTCACTACCTGTAAGTTCTAGCAGATTCTGAACGCCAACTTTTTACTGTTTTTTTCTCTTCACAAATCACTTTATAACCAAACTTCAAAGCCTCCACACTCTCATATGAGATTTTGCACAATTCTTTCGAGCACTTGTTGTATTTGACAAAGGAAATAGTCAAGAACAGGTTCGTTACTTCTTAGTGCTGCAGTACAGTCACCCTGGCCCAACAGCAGGCAACGAGACTTCAGAAATGAGTCATGTCACAGAAGCTGGCTTCCTACTGCTTGCCAACCCCAATAAAAATACACTAACTTTTTCTCTGAAAACACTTTCACAGTAATGCACTGCTGACAGTCAAAGAGTAAAAAACAACTACAGCAGTGCAGAAAGTTTCAATACTTACACAGGAGCACAAATATATCTAGAGCAAGCCAGTGTCAAGGATTTGCATCAAGACTGCACACAGTTACAACACGCAAGAGCAGGGAAAAAAAAGTTTATGTTGCCATACCTAACAGTTTCTTCCAAGACTTGATAAGAGATTTTGCTAAAGATGTAACTTCTTCATCTGTGCTTTGCTTGCGAATGGCATTCACTGACATTCCAATTCTGGTAGACTGCAACAGAAATAAAAATATACATGATAAAAGGTGACGTGAAGACCATCTAACAAGTAAACATATATAAAGTTGTATTTTGACGTTGTATTTTGACATTGTTTTTTAAAAGTGTCTTTTTTTCTTTGTTTTTGTGATTTTTTTTTTTTTAAATATCAGGGTGAAATGCTGCAAGCCTTTACAAAACTTATTTTAACAACATGGACATGCTAAAAAGAAATACATCAGTATTACCATCTGCCTCCATCACAGAGTTGGGGAGGGAGAGGGGCAGGATGGTTATACGGAATCAATTGGAAGATTTTTGTTCCCGAACCATTTCAAAACTCTCTGCAGAACTACTTACTTAAACTAAGCACAACATTCAAGACATCTAACAATGTGAAACCCATATATACCTCTTAATGTTATATAAAATTTTTAGCAGAGTTTCTAGCCTCAAAACCTTATTCTTCTGTGAAGCAATAATGGTATTTATATTTTGGCATGCTCAGAAGCTTGCCAACTGCTTCAGTGACTTCATACTCTTCGAATTCCCATTTAGTGGCTGCGGAAGAAGCTGCAGTCTCAGCTGGGAGCGACTATGTTTTAGGTTCCTAATAGTTTTGGCAATACTGAGCTAGATTCTTTAAAATCTTAAGCACGGAAAGCTCTGCTTTTAGATAGAAACAGCAAGACTAGCCTGCCTCTCTGACATGGCCAAGCTACTGACAGGCTTTAAACCTTTGGCACTACTGCCACCTACAGAGTGAAAAGGAGATTCCATTTACAAGCTGCTCCTCGTAAGGCTCACAAGGTGAGGACACAAATTCAGCTCAACAGCAACGGAAGTTTCACTTTAGCAGACTTCTTATTAACATGTTAATCTAACAAGTAGAACATTTCCACACTTTTAGTTTCACAAGAGGAGAAAAGTGTTTAACCATACAAATAAGTATTTTATTATCATTTCATATTTTGATTGATGACTAAATTTTTTAAATTGTTGTTGAGATGCTTGATTTTGTTGCATTTACTATTTACGGGACTCACTAAATATAAATGAATCTACTTACTTTTGCAGTGGTTCATCATAAATTTCCTTCTCCTTTAAAGGAAAATTTAAAACTTTGTGGCTCACTAAAAATGGAAACGATTTGTTCCTGTAAATTACTGCTTACAACCCACACAACACTTTCTGGAGCACCATCAATGTGCTAAATGACTGGAAATGCACTGAAATACTCAGCAGCTATTTCAGCAAAGGAAACACATCACATAACCTCAGGTCTGAGCACCAGTTCCAAATGCGTATTTTGGATTAAAGAAAACAGATGGTTACTCACCTGTAACTAAAGTGTTTCAAGACGGACTCTGCTCACTCAGACTAACAGAACTGGCCAACTCGCTTGAAGTTTTTAACACACACTCTCGACATTATGCTCAGACAATAAAAAATAACATGTGCTTAGAACTCCATAAAATATTCACCATATCCAAATGAGAAAAGTATCTACAAAAAAACAACCCTCCATTGACAAGTGGGCACAACCACGGCCTACTCTCATCAGCCATGGTCTACTCTCATCAGCAAACAGGCAAGACAGACTTACTTCGGTGAGTCAAACTCAAAAACTCACGTAAAACTCAAAATTAGTTGGACAAATTAATGTTTTCTTCTGATCACACAAGAGAAACAGATTATGGTAACTGTCTAGACTGCCAGCTTTCTTAAGGCAATAAATAAACATAGTTCATTTGTTTGCTTTTATAGAGCACTTTATCTGGCCTCGCCTAAAGAGAGGGGCAGGACTGATCTACCCATTTGTTTGCCTGCAAACTGACACAGGTAATCACAAAAGATCAGCATTGTATTCTCAAAACAACTGTGCTTTCATGACAAACAAGCTGTCAACATTTGAAATTTCCTCAGCCTTCCAGCCTATGGAGCTGTCCTTGTGAGAGCCATTTTAAGTGGAAAACTCCAGCATTTTTGCCTAGCCCAGTGTAACCTGTGGAATTGCTTTATCTCTGTGCCAGTTTATCAGTGTGCAGGTATACGAAAACTTTCCTCACCCTGTCCAAAATGCATTTTGAATGGATCACTCTTCCCCACTTTAAATTCTAGAGCACTTTTCATTTGCTTTCTGAGAGTAAAGAGGCTCAGGGACAGCGTAAGACAGCTGTTTTCACCCCTGAAGCATTCAAGCTGCAGGCCAGGCAGCCTTCAGTTGGTACCAGCAACACTCAGCCTAAGAAACCTAGGACTGAACCAAACCAAAGCACATGGTGGCAGCGACCCTTCTCTAAACCAGACGAAACGAGAAAACGTAAAGAACATAGTTGGGGAAGAAAAGCAACCACTGAAGCAAGCAGAGGTGTTACCAACTTTAAACTGTAAGAGAACATGAGGACAGAGCATTGGTGAGCACCTGGACCAAAGAAGAGCCAAATCAATGCCCGAAGAACAAACACCTCTGGGTTCCCAGGACTCCCTAGTTCGCCAGTGACCTGGCAAGAAGTCATTAACAAGGACTGTACATCACAGCCTAGTTCTGCCTATGTGTGTGTAATTTCCAGTAAAACCTGTTTGTGAAAATACAGACCGTCTGCCTCACTGTTCAGCTGCGCACTAACCCACAATTAGCACCAGGGACACGATCCCTTTAATACTGCGCGGCTGCTAAGCAGATTTGCAATTCTGACCACCGGATGAATCACGTGTGAGGAAGGCTACTGGCTCCCTGCCTAGCTGAGCAAGAATCAGCTTGCTTACATAAAACACTTTAGATATGACATAGTCATATTCTTTTCTGTAACCACTTCAGCATTCTGTGACAAAAATCAGGCAAGAAAGACAAGGCACAAGTCCAGGCTACCAACATGCCCCTTCCTGTGCCACATACCTGTGAATTGTTCAGAGGACCTCACCAGCTCACACTGAAGCAACAGTCACATTACAGGAAAAATCGTCGCTTCTCTTATTAAACAAGAACAATGAAACTGTCATATCAGCTAGGAGTGCTTTTCTCAATGTAGCCAGCTTTAGAAAGTGCTTAAAAATGAGTGTAGAAGTATGCTTCTCACTGCGTTTCATCAGTTCAAACACATCAATACATAATCTCAGTCTACACAGAGGAAGTTAGTGCTCCCACTTTCTCAAGCTCAACACCCTTCTTGTCATTAGCACACTAATGAAGCACTACCAGTGCAATGCATACAATTACTTTGCATTTCAACTGTTGCTCTGTGTCCTCCATTGCTTAAGCAAATTTGGGAGATGAACACAGAAAATTCACGTCAGACTTTACATATCTATAAAACTCTCAACAAAAAAATAATGTAAATTTGAGTCTGAACATGTTGCTAAATGCAATCTTATGCAGTGGAACTATTTTGAATACAGCAGAGGATACTGAGGCAAAACTTCCGAACTAAGCTACAGTCAATCTACTACGCAAGGGTATGGTAAAACACCTGATCCCTTTAGACCTACTGTAACACAGAGAAATTTTCTTTACAAACTCATATGGTGCCTGTCCCAACACAGATTAAAAACAACCTTTTACTGAAAATAGTGTTTCACTCTAAAAAACGGGTACCTGTCATATGGATGGGAATAAATACGCTTCTTTCAAGAAGAACAGAAAACTGGACAGAATTAATATGCAATCCTATACAAATTAAGTCAGCATCCCACAAGTGCCCTAAAAGAGAGACAGTTGAGTTTGTTTATACTTCGCAAGGTCAAGAATCCTCCTCTGTTGATAACATTACTAAGGTTTTCATTGCAACTAAAAAAAAGAGTAAGTTATCTACTTGTACGTTCTTCAGATCCTCATGGTTCAAGGGTAAAACTGTTCTACTGTTCTGTGTAAAGCTTCTCCTTCTAGTCTCATTCTTCACACTAAATGGAACAGGTTCGCATCACAGCAGCATTTACAGAATTTCCGCAGCACTTGCAGAGAAATTTTTCATTCCAATGGCAAAAAACATTATAACACAAATACTTTGTATTAAGACCTGTGCAAAGAAACTTAAAAGGATCAGGTTAACACAGGGTTTTTCTGGCTTTGCTTGTTTTGTGTGGGGCTTGAGGCTTTTTTCAGTGGGGTTTTGTTTTGGGTTTTTTTTAAGGAAGAAGACTGGACATAGAGAAGGTTACAGCGTCATATCAGCCATGCTTATTCATGCATGAAGGTGACACTTTCAATTTCTTATCTTCTGTCACAAACAGTAATAATGTAACAAATACATTCTGCAAATATACAGGATGCATACGTCAAGAATGACCTTGCTACTGACACTTCAGATTTGAACTTTATAGCTAATTCTGTATCTGTGACCATTAAGTGCTTGTTAGAAAAAAGTTACGTTTCAGTCTCTTCCAATTTAAGTGGCTAGCACAGCAAATCAGGTCTTACGTTTACCTCTGCCATTTGAAAATGTTCACAGAGATTGGAAATATCTACTTACTTTGGAATAGAAGTTTTTCACTGATGAATTACATGACAAACTCTGAAACTTGACGTGCAAATAAAGTTCACCAAGTCACTTTTTGAAAGAATTTATAAATAATATATAAAATACTATATATTAAATAAATGTATAAAATACTATATATTAAAGATGTCTATATAAGCCAAATTAGACAGAGTATGCACCCAGGTGAGAGAGATTGCACCACACCATCACTCCTACCCAGAGGATTAAAAGGGAAGGAGGAGGAGTAGCAGTATAATAACTTTAAGAAACACACTACTTGGAGTTATGGGGGGGAATGTTCAAATTCAACTTGCCTGAAGGTATGAACTATGCTTCTCCTCACTCACAATCCAAAACCAAACTAACTACTTAAGAAAAGAAGGTATCAGCTGTAATGGGGTGCATTGTCCTTCAGAAAGAAGAGAATGCATCACATTTGTGTTAGTAAGAACCTAAGATTATATGTAAGGTAGGTTTATAAGCAGCTCTTGCCCTTTGTCCATGACAAAATTCACTATTTTCAACTCAGAAACATATGCTTTAAGAGCTTGCTACCGGAAGAAAACACTTAAGCTAAGTGCCCTAAACCAGGGTGAAATTAGACTAGTTACCCTATAACAACACTGATTCTTCCAAGGAGTTTCTACATAGGAATCTACTTCAACAGTACAAACTTCTTCCAAATTTGCTGGCTTCACCTTCATCATTATGGAGTTAGTATTTGCAACATAACAACAAGAAAATCATACCTGTAACAACTCAAGGGTCATGGGAATATTCTTAAGCTCCTTCAATAAATCAAGAGCTCCAGCCTGAAAAAAAAAAGGAAAAAAAAAAGTCAATTTAGTAGCAATCAGATACTTTAAATATAATATCAACAACATACTCTCATCTGCCTTCCAGGTCCCAGACTGGACTCAAACCGTCAATTCCAAACTTATCCACAGAACAACTCTAGCACAAGGCATGTTCTGCTTCACAAACTCTGTTAACAGGCCTTAACTCAGAAATCAAAGTATTCACTCAAAGACTAGAGAAGTTTTATCCCATATAGTTCAAATGCCAGTTAAAGCATTCTGTCTATTACTACTTAACCAGCACACAACCTCAAGAAAACAGCCTCACAGGTACTTCACTTAACAGCATCAGAAACAAGTCAGACAACAGCAATTTTCAGTTCAGAATAACTTTGCCTGCTTTAGCACAAGAACTTGGAGCTGAGCAGCTCCGCATAGTCCATCACTAACGTGCATATATATATATATATGCACATATAACTATATATTTAAAAAAAACATACATAGCCAATATTCTTAACTGTATTTGCAGTGTAGTGGTATAGCCAGAAAAGTTTTACTGGTTTAAAAACTGTGATCAGATTACACCATTCTACTAGACACAGCTATAGCTTCATCAACAAGAAGACAACTTCATGAGTGTGTCTACAAATAAACGCTGAGCAAGATGTGTTTTCAATGAAATACATAGACTAGACTGCATAGATTAGTGCAGACAACACTCTTCAGCCTCTAACAGACGGGCCAAGCATCAACATGTCCCAAACTAGAAGCCAGAGCCCATTCTAATGTGCTATAACATCTGAGCTAATGCACTTGTTTATTACTCAGCTGTTGTGGGTTCTGTTTTCCTCCCCCCCCCCCCCCC
>Ga0065711_1001076_pt1 | contig 48824 bp, 26 predicted proteins | sample Hoacrofraction12_FD_59098 | JGI IMG/M metagenome (GOLD analysis project Ga0065711, IMG submission 59098) | Hoatzin crop microbial communities from Cojedes, Venezuela - Epithelial fraction 12 v2 (version 2) | ecosystem: Host-associated > Birds > Digestive system > Esophagus > Crop | place... | reverse complement strand
ATATAATATAATATAATATAATATAATTTTTCTTTTTCATTTTAAAAGAAAAATCTTGGGGAAATTTAGTGAAGGCAAGGTCTTTTTGCCATGCTTCAAGAAAGTACCCAAATACTGTGAACAGAAAATGATGACTTCAGTGAGACATTGAATGTAGTCTGAGGTAAACTTCCACACAGGTTCCTTGTCAGAGCCTAAACTTAATAAAGACATCTTTCATAGTTTGAGAAAATGCTGTATAAATATTCCTCTACATACCTTGTCATATATTCCACTGTAGGATATTCTAGCATCCTTGCTATTTTTTGTATTGACCTACTCACACAAGGGATAATGATGTGATTAGCTATTTTTTCACTTACCTCTTATGTCTTAGGAGGTGATAAGTCTAGTCCATTAGCACAAGGTTCTTGTCTCTGCTGCAATTTGCATGTCGTTAACAAAAAAATGTTTAATGTTAATATTGCAGCTAACAAGATACAACAATTATAGAAGCAATTGTTGTGAAAAAATAAAATCTCTGACATTTCAAACAGGAATGTTTTGCACAAGAGAAGAATCCATTATGCATGCAGAAAACTGAAAGGATGCTGTGGATGTAGTACCTGAAAGATTTTGAAGCATTGATACAGACTGTAGGAGAAACAGTGTTGTCTGACACACGGACAGTGCTATCAACTATACAGTTTTTTTCCCCTCTTGGCTATATTTTGTGCTTTATATTTCTGAAAAATGAAATCAGATATATAATTTGACCATCCTGCACGGAACTATGATTTTTATAAATGAAACAAACCAGAACTCAAGAATTTTCACTTAGTACTTTTGGAGTTACTCTTTAATATACTGGAAAAAAACCCAAGGTTTGGAATATTTCCGTCATTTGTAAAGCACAACAGCATATATTTTCTGGAAAATGAAAATTGAAAGGGAATATCCCCCTCACTTTCAGCAGTGGAGAAAATGAAAGAAGGTATTAGGGTAGGTACAACCCCAAAAAGCTATACAAAAAAAACTAAGTTATTTTCAAAAGCATCATCTCAGACTACATATAAGGAAGAACTTTTTTATGATGAGGGTGGTGAGACAGTGTAACAGGTTGTCCAGAAATGTGGTAGATGCCTCATCGCTGGAAACGTTCAAGGCCAGATTAGACGGGGCTCTGAGCAACCTGATCTAGTTGAAGATGTCCCTGCTCATTGCAGGTGGGTTGAACTAGATGACCTTTGATCTTCCAACTCAAACCATTCTATGATTCTACGATCTCCTCACTTTTCTTAATGCATGGAGATTTCTTCATAGGCTTGGGTAACTCTATAGGAAGAAGGGACAAACTTGCATGAGTTTACTGAAGAATTCATAGTCCACAGCTATTCTGAAAAATATTATATATAGCCAGACACTGAATGGCCTTACTAAAGGAATCAGCCCATTTCTATGTATAAAATCTCAAAGCAAGAGAGAATTTTTTAAATGTAAAACTAAGCTCTTTCTAAACAAGCAAGGGAAATGAAGAGCTCTTTCTCTTCCCTCTGAACTGCTTCTGAAGTGTTTTCCTACGGAAGTCATGCAGAGTGTGAGAACTTCTGTGCAGAGCACACCAAAGTGAGGCAGAATCATGACTGAGATTAATTATTTTAGAGAAGGAAACAGCCATTCACAGAAAATCCATCACAGTGCTCATGCTATCTAGTCACCAAAGTACAAAAGACAGTGCCACTTCTCATTACATTGAAAGACTTTTCTGTTCTTTGTAAATATTGCTCCAGCACAGTGGGGCCTGGTAATAAGCACAGCTCCTAGGAGCAACTGCAATATAAATAAAAACAAGAGCATGTGCCTTATTGTAACTGTAAGAACCCTATCCACTTCTAGAGCTTTTTTTTTTGATTGGCACAGTTTTGCTGCTCTTAGTGAAGCCATGGGAATTCAAACCAGCTGAGAATCTGACCTAGCATCCTGAGTCTTTTCATTGTGTGAATAAAATAACTTCTAAAAATTATAGCATCAGAAAATTTGATGGTCTGAAAGTGTACCGGTTTTAATATAATGTTTCTAAAACGATTAGAAAGGACTTCAGTTTTCAAGAAAAATTAGTTAAGGGCCATTTTCTCATATTATACATTAAGCTGATAATGCTCCCAGAAAGTTAAAAGTACTTTTTTTCTCACAGTTGCCCTCTTCATGTTTCTAGTTAGTAGAATTCATACAGAAGCAACGGGAGTTTTGAAAAAGTGATAACATTTTGAGAATAGATAAAACAGACTGAAAGGGCACAGCTTGAACACAGAACTTGGGATCATATTTATGTGGCTAGATTGCTACACAGGTCCCTTTATAGGACTGTGCCCTTTTTAATATGCTTAATGCGAAATAAGTGTTTAGAGAGTTAGGATTAGGACAGGTGGATATACTCACCAATTTCCCACTGTTGCCTCTCTGGTTTTATTTCACTACAAATAACATCAGGACTGATTCTTCTAAACTTGAGGTGGAGAATGAAGTTAGTCTACCCTTGTTACTGGCACAGAAGGTTAAAAAATAAAGAATAATCAGGAAGTAATTTAAAATTTCCTTCAGACTGCTTCTTACAACGCTATAATTAGACATATATTTACTAATTGCTGACTGTTTCCAAGTTTACCGAAGCTTAAATTACTGTCCAATATGTCAGTAATGTTGACGCCACATTAAAATCCCTTCCAAATGCTCAATTAACAGACATCTAATCTAGAAACTTTTCAGGCAAGCGCAACAAGTATCAAGAAGAAGCAATTAATTGTAAACGCTTTCAGGCAAATTGTTACCACTGAAGATATTTGTGTATCAGTTGACGTGACCTTTGAGACGAATGCTTACCCACATGCATCGCTACTTCTGAACGCACATAAATTATTCTATTACAACTACCAGTTAAGTACATTTGTGCACAGAGATGTCTCTAAGAATAAATGTCTTTTACCATTTTAAAGAGAAAATGGCAGGTTTCCTGTCCATCAGAGGAAAACAGTCCTGATTGTTTCTCTAATTGAGATAGACCGTTATTGTGGAAGACGAGAGAGCAAGATACAACTTTGCTTAAGACATGCCAGTACTATCTATGTCCACTTCTTTCCAGAAGCAAGGCTTAACCCACAGTGAGAACAAGGTATGTAAATGGCACTAGCACCTTTCATTCGACACTTACATGCCATAAGAACATATGAAAGGCCAAACTGGGATAAAAGAAAGAGCCATCTACTCTGGACAGAGATCACAGGTGGGTGCCTATGGAAGAGTACGTGAAAAAAAATATTAAAGTATCCAGGAACAAGCAATCGTGGGGGGGAAGACAAGAAAGAAAACACACAATAAATGTCATCTTCTCCTTTGTCTTCTGATAAGCTAGAAGCATTTGGAGGTGTTATTCTCTGGCAAACATGATGGTTATGGTAAAGAACCTTTTTTCAACCTGCTCAGACAACTGACAGCCTGAAATCAAAACCTGGTTGTGGAGATGCTACTTTAAATCTTAGAAAGAGTGAACACATTAAAAATATCAAATTTATAATAGGTTTCTTTATAATATAAAGTCTTTAATACAAAGCCTCTTTCATCAGTCAAGCTATTTTCCTCGGAGTCCTTAGCTGACACTATTGGTACTGAATAAGTCTAGAAACAATACATAATGTCATAAAATCTGTTTTTAAGTGCCCAGGAATCATTAATTCTGGCTTATCCTGGGCATTTTCTTGATAGGTGTCTCTGAATCGTACCTTAAACATTAGCTTAACCAAAAGGGTTTTTGCTTAATATGTGTATACAAGGCACACTGTTCACTGCACTCTTAAAGTTCATCAGTTTACTGCCAAATAAACTTTATTGTAATATTCAGCTTACTGCACTTCGTATCTAGCTTTTGAATTAAGCAGTGGTTTTATGGCTGCAACCTTTTAAAGGGGTAAATGTGCACGCCTATTCCCTTCCTCACAATTTCTGTCATTTTTCTTTCTTGCATTAAGCAGAATTGCCTTCTATAAAGAGTTTTGTTAGCATAACTTCCTTAGTGTCTGCAGGATTGCATAGCATGATAAGACCTCATTTACATAGATGAAGTAAATTCCCCTTCTTTATTTGCTTTCAAAGCCAGTGGGAGCTATGTCCATATACCTGATGACATTATTTACTTATTAGACATTAAAGCAAAGAGTTATGGGTAAAGCAACAAACACTGTGAAATGATGAGGCTTCTCAGAGAATTCACAGCAGCCATCTTCAGCAATTGAAAGATATTGGAGAGATTATTATTCAGGGATCAGTGGTGATTTACAGCTGGAGAATAAAGGGAATAGCTGAAAACCATTCTGTTCATCTAAGCCTCTGCCTAGTCAGGAATTCCCGTGTTTTCTTCAAACACCTCTGTAGTTCATCCATATCCGTTTGCTGTTCACTCTGTGCCAAAACTCACCAGAAGGAGGCAGTTTAATGGCAGTACTAACCAGCAAGATCTTGGAGTAAATATTTGCTGGCTGTGAGCTGATGACAACACTGCACACAAAGTTATCAGGGAGTTTTGGTAAATGTATTTACCAAACACATTTTGTATTTACCAAATACCTTTTAGAACTTCCTGAGATCCATGGAAATATCACAGTAAGGGTAGATTCCTCAGGCAGGTGAGGACAAAAGTATAGGGATCCCTTTTCTAGAAAGCTTAATTAAAAGCCCCTTTGTGTTACTCCTAGAGTGAAACCTTGGAGCTAACACAGGCACCATAAATACTAGACAAGAGTCACAGCCACACAATCTACTATGTCACTTAAACCTCAGTCTGTTTTTCTGTCAAGTCTGGAGAAAACACCAAGAGATGAAAAGGAGTACAGAAAGCAGATCCCTGGCTTTCAGTTTCAGAACAGGATATGCAGGGCTGAATATGAAGGAAGTACGGTGGTGTTTGACCCGCTTGGTGGGGTCTGGGTGGGCTGTGTCTCAGTCACTCTCAGCCTGCTCTCTGCAGCATTAGTTTCTCTAGAACCCATTAGGTCTTCTCCTGATCCCTCCTTCCTGATCTGCTAAAACACATGTATGAGGAACACCTGAGTTCAAAGAAATAAAACAAAGGCATTTTGTGTGATTGGGAAGCATATATTTTACTGCAATTTCTTAGTACTTTTGGCTGTTGTGTGGTACTGTCTCATGTCTTCCCCTTAATAGTCAGAAAACACAAAATCAGTGAAAACAGGGCGTAAAATTTTTTATCTTGGGACCAGTGCTGTTCTTCCTCTGCGGTTGAAATTGATTTTTAAGTCATAGGGGATGTGAATTTATGCTTTAATTGTGCATGGATTGTCTCTTACTTAGATGCAGAATACAGTAGCTGTCTTCACCACGTGCTGCACTAAGCTTGACCAATGGTCAAAGCATTGGGTTGAAGCAAACCAAAATGAGACATTCTTCCGAGAAAAGCAGTGTGTGAGTTCCAGTTTCTCACTAGAGCTGAAGGGTAATTCAGTTTTCTGTTACTCTCATACAGCATCATCAATTTAGATAGGGCATCATGGACACCATCTAATGTTTCAATCAAGTCTTGAGTGAGTTTCTCCATTCCCAGCTCACTCTTTGAGCTACTCTGCCTCTCTTTATTTGTCTGATAAAGATTTCAATACAAAATGCTGACACAAGGCATGTCTTTGGAAGAGATTAATCAGGCATGAAAAGGAGTATAGCAGCAGTTATAGATGCATTCTTCTGTAGTTAATGCTATTACACTAATTTGTCCTGGTTTCTTCTGGGATAGATTTAATTTCCCTCCCAGTAGCTGCTGTGTTTGGGATTTAGTACAAAAAGAATGTTGATAGTACTGATGTTTTTAGTTGTTGCTAAGAAATCAGGGACTTTTTCCAACCTCTCATGTTCAGCTAATGAGCAGGTGTGCAGAAGCTGGGAGGGAGCACAGCCAGGCAGCTGCCGCAAGATGGCCAGTGGAAATATTCCATACAGTAGATGTCATGCTCAGTTTATAAAAGGGGTCAGCTAAGGAGCAGAAATCTCTCTTTCTCTTTTCTGTGATCTTGAATCCTCTTTTGTCCGAGAGTTTGAACCTTTGCAGGAGTTTGGTCTGTTTGGGAAATTTTGTGAAATCTGTGAGATCCGTGAGTTCCAGGTTCTGTGATTGCTGGTCTAAGACCGGCTGCAAACGGTCTTTGGGCAGTTAAAAAATTGTATTGCATATAGTTTGTTTTGCATATTCTTTATTAGTATTAATATTAATATTAGTAGCAGTATTCGTATTTCCTTTGTTGTCTTATTAAACTGTCTTTACCTCAACCCACAAGTTTTAGCTTTTGTCCATTTCTCCTCCCTATCTCACTGGAGGCGAAGGGGAGGGGTGAGCGAGTGGCTGTCTAGTGCTTAGTTGTCAGCTGCTGGGTTAAACCACAACAAATTCTAATAGTTGTTGAGTGCCTTCAAAGATCCCATCACTAGAAAGTCTAGATCTTCATTTGTTTTTTGCTGTTTTCCAAGCAAACTGTGAAGGAAGCCTGCTGGTGTAATGGAGACTTGCTGTTCTAGCAAGGGAAGTTCTTGTAAGTTGAATGAAAAGCAGAAAAGAATAAAAGCTAAAAGACAGGTCAAAACATTCAAAGACGGGACAGAAGCGGAACCACACATAGCACAACACTTCAGAACTACAGGTAGAGTCAATCTGAGGTACAGGGATCTCTACAAAGACAACAGACAGGCAAAGTGAGAAGGAGTATTTTCTGCATGTCGCTACTTACAGAAAATGATGCATTAGAAATATAACTTCTACCATTATCTATGGTTCATCTTTCTAATATTGGGAAAGATATGTTAAAACTAGATTACAAAGGCAAAGGCTTTAGTGGAAGAATAATCACGTAGTTCTGTGAGGAAGGACTATGGGTTTGTGCCTTTTTCTTTATAGGCTTTGGTGTCTCAAGCCTGGTGATCTTCAGCTGAAATTTTTCTGTATTTTTGACACTTATATGTGCTCTGCACTGTTTGGATATTGGGTGTTTAGTAAGGTGTAATTGAAAGCTCTAACCTGAGTTGGGATCTTACAAAACCTTTCTTTTGTAGGCTGGCTGTTTTCCTGGGTTTTGTAGAAGATTAATTATCTTTAGGACTTTAACATTTACATCAAATTCTGAGACCACAAACAGATTGACATGTGCATGCACAAAAATATATTGAGAGCCTAATAGAATATAAAGTTTATTTCTGGAGGAAACAAAGATAGAATCAATCTCCTATGCTACAAATATGTCAAATATGCTACAAATCCACTAACTCCAAAACACCCTTTTAATGGTCAATTAATTAGCATGTTTAATAAATTTATTACTATTCTTATTATGGAATCTTATTAATTATTTTTTAGTGGTCTGTGATTAATATGAGTTCTACATAACAGCTTATTCTTTCTCACATAGTTTGAATTGTTTTGTGCTTTCTTTTGTGCTGCTCTCTTACTTAAATTATTGACAGATGCTTTCTGATCTACCTTCTGGTCTTCCTTCACAGCCTGAAGGTTTTAGATTATTGAGCCATACTTGGTAGTTCTGGAAACTACAATTGCTTTCACTCATGTCATGGTGCTGCTTAAACAGTCTTGTTGCTGCAAGAGACCACTTCTATTGCCTGAGGAGTCCAGTGTTTAGGTCATCATGGCTATGAAACCACATCATATAATGACTCAATAAGCAGCTCATATTTGCTCTAACTGGACTGTAATATGCAGAATACCAAAGTACATTGTTCTCCTAATGAGACTATTTATTTTGCTTCATAAAATATTAAAGAGCAAAAAGGATTCTGCCAAAAGCAATTTTTCTCTTAAGGGGTTCCCCCTGAATTTCTTATAAAGGCTGTGATCAGACTTTGATTGAACTCAGTGGGTCAGGCCCCAGTAAACACCAATACAGTAGAGGAATGAACACTTATTTTTCCTCAAGGCATCTTGGAAGAAGTATTTTTCAAGAACAAAAGACACAACTTAAATGCATAATATTTAGTGCCTTGATTATCAAAGGCTTGTGATCAGAGGAAATATGATTAAGCACGAATCGAGGAAAACACCTGAGAAAAAGCCCACAGTAAAAAACATCTATCGAAACAACACTTCATAGACATTTTCTGTGTCCATTTATGGCACTATATCAATAAAATAGTAACCTAGAAGGAGCTGTCTCCCATTTGCAAGAAATATAGAGGCAGTGTTCTAAAGACACTTGTGTGTATAATAAAAGATAATGTGTGATGGCACAGAATATATTGAACAGAAAGGCTGAAAATAAATCTTGGTACCCTTATTTTACTTTTCAGCATTCGTCTGCACATTTGTGAATATTATTAAAATGAGGTATCAAATTGTATTTATTTCTCTAAAAGCCAGCTGGAAAAATTCATGTCCGCTTCTTTTCCCAACTGTTCTTACAAATGGTGCAAGAAGGAGATGTGGCTATGTCTGAGCTACTTTGCATTGAAGTAGACCGGGCTTCAGCACTCGGACTGGGCCTCCTGGGTCTCTGGAAGGACATACACCATAACAATAGAAAAGCCCATCAGATGCCCAGGAGTAGAGTTTCTTTTCTTCTGCCTGATGATGTGGCCTACCGGTCAAAGCACTGCTGATAGAGCTGGGACTCTTCTTTACATCTCTGTTTTCAGGGCAGGATTTGTGAAGGAGGATCTGCATGCAGCTATGTTTCTCTCTTGGTTTCATTATCTTGAGGTTAGAACTCATATCTGTCATTTCCATGTTGAGTAGGAACTACTGAAATCTCCTAGTCTGTGTCGTACATCAAGAGGGACAGGCTTCCACTCGGGGGAAATCTGGAAGGCAGAATCATCTACCGCATCCTGGGGGCTCTTCTAAGTTGTCAGTGAAGCTGGTATTTTTACATTACATGCACTGTCAGGATCTCCGAAAGACTGGTTGTTTTCTAAAGCGTGAGGTCTTTTTATCTTCTAAATATTTGTCTGTGTAAACCAATTGTGTGATATAAAATAACATTGGCTTTACTAAAGTGAATATAGACTTACAAAAGCATTAATGAGCCTGGACTCTATTCTTACTTCCCATGTTAAAAAGCTTCCAGGCATCTACCTGGTACTTTTCAAGGGATGTTTTTCTGACCCTCCAAGTGGCAGCAGACCTAATAAACTAAAACCAAGTAGAAACCAGGTAATTAAGAGGTACTGTGATTTCAAAAAAAACCTGCATGCTGCAGATCAGGGAGAGCCAGTACCCACTGCCATCTGTCTTATCCAGTGAGAAATTCTGCCTTTCTTTGACTTGAGTTTGCACAGTTTACTGCTTCCGACATTGGGAATTCACTGCCTCACCTGCAAAAATCATCTGGTGATGAAACACAGTTTTAAAAAATCAGCCTGTGGTATTTTTCTGACTTTACTGCAGGCTCTTCAGTCATGGAGAGCTGATCGGCTTTTTTTTCATATTTCCATTTTTACTGGAAGATCAGTATGTGTGAACCTTCTTCCAGTGCAGGAAACCTAAAATGGGCTTCCAGCAAAGCATGATATTGTTCTTACTTGGCCGTGCAGGGAGTCACTGACGGAAAACAGAAAGCTGCCCAGCCCTCTGAAGTGTCACCACTATTTGTCACAACAGCTTGGTCTGTCAACAAACTAAAAGTTGTGATACAGCTATAGAAAAACTCCACCAGTTTCTGGAGGCATAAATCAAGTGCCTAGATATGCAGATACCACCATAGCTCTAATTTCGAAGTCTTGGCTACTCTGCATCTCCATCCTCTTGAATTTAAGGGGAATGGCACAAGAAAGAGAGAACTACATTCCTCATGTCAGGCTTCCAGCTGTCTATACAAAGGAGTCAAGAGCCCTTTCTCAAAAGGGGACCAAGAGAGGAAGAATCCCATAGAGGTGGGATGATGGCTGGTTGAATACTGCATGGTGAGTCTCCAAAAAAACTAAAAATATGTTAGCCCAACCCTAAATGTGCTTCTGGAAACATTATGCTGATCTGGTTGACCTGTTATTTCCCACCCTTAACTTCTAAAAATATTATATTCAGCCCAGTTCTAAAGCCTCAGAATTCAAGCTCTTTTTTGAAATCTGATTTGAAAATGTGATCAATATTTTCTTTTTTTTTTTCCCGAGACAAACAGTAATAATAATTAATAAAACATCTCTTCAGGCAGAAAGCATGCATAGAAAATCTTTATGATAAACATTTAGAAGGTTATTAGCAGGGGAAAACAGGGGAATATGACTGAAATATTTTCAGCCCTGACATAATTCGTGCTATTGAATACATCCTACTATTGTATCTGTCTTTGTATTTCTTCAGATCCAAAGACTTATAAGACATAGCAATTCTCTAGTCATGCATATGTATATATAATATACATATATTTTGCACATTCTACATTTTAAATATTACATACTCTTCCATGAGTTAATATACTTCATTGCATATCAAAATAACTTTCTTTTTATCATACTTCTTCACAGGTGCACGATTTTAAAGTGAAGTAGGTGAAACTACTAATGTTAAAGAACCTCTTAAGAAATCTTTATCTGTTTTTACCACTGACAAAGGAAGGGATTTAAGTGTCACCCTAAACTGACACATAAACACCATTATTTACAACAACATCAAAGAGAAGTAGCAGAGAAACCTCTGTAACACCTTTCAATGGTATGTGGTATAGTTTAACAACAGAATAATAATCTGGAACTGGGGACTTCATTAGTAGACATAAAACTGTTGATTCCCTACTAAGACTGCTGTTAATGTACGTAAAGCACAACAAAAAGAGCCCTCCTGAAAAAATAAAAATAGATTCTTCAGCAGGCATTGAGAAATTAATTATAGTTACCTATATCAGCAAATACTGCTATTTCAAAATGAGAGAATTATTCTTCTACCTCTAGTAAATAATTATTTAATTTTGCACTCACAAAATTTATTTGGTCTTTCAGTCTCTGCCTGGAAAGGTGGGTTTTTTCTGTTTCTTAATGATGAAACTTTAAATCCTTTTAAATAATAGAAGTGACAAAGAAACAAGCCTATGCTGATCTTTTCTATTTCAGAGCTACAAAGCTATACTTACCAGCATTGCCACTGAAATCACCAGAAAATCTGTAGAACAGAGAGATCACAATCGATCTCTACCAGAGAAGGAAACAAAACTAGGCTTAGCAAAGAAATTTTTGGCAGTGCAGGAACACCCATATCACTGCATGTTTTTCAGTTGTCTTTATTTTTTCCTAACATATTTTTCTTTATCATCATCCATTTAACCTCCAAAGTGTTGTCTGCTGATTCTGCTGTCACTTTTGACCCTATCTTACCCAGTTCAAGTATTTTTTTACTTTCCATTCCTACAAATGTTGGTTTAGGATTGTTCGTCATATCCTCAAACCCCACTAAATCCCTCACTGAAAGATGTGGATGTACTTAACTACAACCCTCAGTGGAATCAGAAATTAATCACAGCCAGATGTAGGGGCTAAACAGCCAGGCTTCAGTCTTTCCATTGTGCAAAGCAGATACTCCTATATAAAATTCAGACCACCATGCACCTTGCAGCCTAACGAGAGGTGCAAGTCTTCAGTCATTACTGAGAATTGTACATGCAATATCTTGATTGCAAGTTTAGAAATTGTTTTTGAAAGTTTATCTTATATACACAGAAACTGCAGTGAGACAAACAGTTTATTTTGCAGGCACCAGTGTGAAAGTACAGTATTGGTAGTTATAAAAATCTTCTTTTGACTTGTGAGAAACTTGCTATGGACTTCATTGAGAGAGAATAAATGTAGTAAACCAAGATGTCATTTATATACTGTCACTTCTCTGACCATAGCCACACATTAAAAATTAGACTTCCGGATAAAGAACATCCAAGATATTACATGGAGTGAAACACCTACAAAAGATTACAAGGAAAAATTGACTTTATTAGAAAGATACGTGCTTTAATCAGTGTTAATGAACTGTATGTGAAAGGTATGGATTTCAAAGAAATGATGGAAACCACAATGATGCAGAAATGTAATAACGTGTCAGGCTTTTTCTCACACGCACTCCTCAGTAGAAAATTAATTACTTCTATGGCTGGAAACTGTTACTTTATTATTTTTGAAGTGCTATTAATTATGCCTAATAAAGTTATTTTACTGTGGACACAAGCAAACAAACTGCTTCATTCTCTTCTTTGGTATGTGAATTGCTCTCTGAGCTCTGATGCCTGCAATACAGCTACAGTACAGCATCCCCAGAGTGCCAAGTCAAATGAGTCTTCCCATAAACCCGTACCAATTGATTAATCAGTTTTCCTAATAATCACTTGCTTTCACTATGAGCAGAATGTTAGAAAACAAGCAGTCTCAGAACACTGGATTAAATTTGCCTCTCTGAGAGCACAAAAGTGATGGTTCATATTGCTGAGAAAGCATTTGCTCTGGAAAAAACGTGGATGCTAGTATTGCTCTGTACTTCTTTCTGCGTTTTCCAGTAAATGGCAAAATTTAAATATATCTGCAGCTCCTTGTCAAGAAATACTGCATGTGAAAAATATTACTGCATCTGAATAAAACTACCTTCATTTTCAGTTCATGTATCATACACACCAACTAATATTTACCCCATTTTTATTCAAAACCCTTGACCCATTTCCTTTTAATTTCTTGGCCTCTTCTCCACCACTTACATGCTCTTTCTTCAGCACACCTCTCCTTAAACTGCAAGGCCATCTACAGTGTTTGTACCATCACTGACGCAATTCTGCAGGGTGCGTGTGAATCTCAGGTCTTCACATCATTGCCCTGATGGCCACCAAGCAATTTACCCATGTGCTAACTCTGACTCTGTTTTTAGCCAGTACATGGTGTTACTGACCTCCAGACGTGCCTCCGCAGTTTTGCAGAGCAGAAGCAGGAACGCCTCCAGGGGCCGATGCCCTTATTCCAGAATTCACCACCACCAGTGTGAGCAAAATAAAAAGCCTTCAGCGAATTCACCGCTAAGACGTTTCTTAACTCCTGGCAATTATTATGGCAAAAGCAAAAAGGGTATTTAACACTGAAACGCAAAGCTTAAGAAAACAGCTGTTGTGTCTGAAGACAGAGGCTGACAAATGAATTTGTGAAATATTATAGTTCTCTTCCATTTGACTTTAAGGTGTGTTTTTCACGTCTTTCAGGTAATACATTTTCTTAATTTTCATCTGTCAGGAAAGCTGAACTGATCTAACAGCACTTCCAGTAAAAGGGAAAATCCTGTTGTCCCCCTTGCTTCACTCCCTTTTTCTTCCTCCCCTGCTTTCAGCTCTATCATTCTGCCTTTTTCCCTCAAATTGGCTGGATGGCACAGCTGAGCCCCTGAGTCAGCTCACCAAACGATTAGAAAACTAACCCAGCAGAAGTGAATCGCTTCCACGTGAAGCTGGTAAGGAAAGTAAAAGACTTGCCTATATCAGTGGTAGAGATTTACTTTCATTCTTCACACTTTTACTTATTTTCATGCACATATATGTAAATATGTTAAAGCAGTTCCTCTGTCATATTTACTTGTCATTGTGTCATATTTACTTGTCATTGATCAGCCATCTCATGTTATGATTTCTCCGTTTCTTCCAGGAATAGCGTAGAGCACAAACACTTCACATTTAACAAACCTTCAGGCTCCCCTACAGAAAGCTAACAGCTGCAGGATTCAGTCGAAAGCAGCAACCAGAGGCCTAGGCTTTGTGAGCAAGCTTGAAGGTGGATAGCTTAACCATTGCGGAAGAGCCTATTGCAACAAAAAAGTTCTCTTCACGTTGTTCTTGCCTTTTGCCTTATGGAAATCTCCATAGCTATCAGATGATCCAGCTGAATTTCAGTGTCCCTGATATTAAGCATATAATATAAAAGGCCTTTAATTCATCCCGCCATTTTCAGTGAAACAGTAAGTGAAACTAAGCTGTTTCGCTGCCCCACTAGCCTGGTTTTGCAGAAATGGGCATTTCATCGTGCAGTTTTTGAATAGTGGATGGTGATAACAAAAACTAATACTGACAGACAGATGAAATAGAGGAACAGCCTTTTATATGAATAAAAACAGAAGGATGAGATCCTGCTGATCATGTTTACTGCTTGTGTGCTACTTATTTGCATAAATGATTTTCATGGCAGGCATCGAAGAGCACTGGAAATTCAGGCTCAGATTGCCAACCATTTTTTTCTGTAACATGCAGTATAATTCATACGGCTGTCGCTTTTAATTGCTTGGTGCTGGCCAATCAGACACATGGTGAGCAGTAAGGAAGAAACCCTATCAACACAATTCATCTGGAATGTTACCATGATAGAAGAGTTTATTTGTTTGTTTAATTATTGCTGTTATCAGTTAATTACAATAAGAAATCTTTAGACACTGGAACAGGTTGCTCAGAGAAGATGCGGCTGCCCCCTCCCTGTCAGTGTTCAAGGCCAGGTTGGATGGGGCTTTGAGCAACCTGTTCTAGTGGAAGGTGTCTCTGCCCGTGGCAGGGGGGTTGGAACTGAATGATCTATAAAGTCCCTTCCAATCCAAATCATTCTATGATTCTCTGATAAAGGAGAAGCAAAATCTGTTCTCATATAATGGCTGATTACTGTTACTGTACAGAAAACTCTTAAAAGAACAAGTCTTTTATCTCTGTTTTTTCTCATAAACCCTTGTGTATCAGAAAGGGGAGAAAAATGAACCAGAACACTTCATAGGGCTCAGCTAACAGAAAGATATTTAAAATACCTTAGACCACTTTTGAGTGAGGATGCCAAAATGTAACCACACATATTCCAGGCTACTTCAAGAGAATCTGTTGTTTATCATTCTGTGGGCATCCAGTCCACACCACGTCATTTATTCTGTTTTTCAGGGCTTCCAGTGGAAGACATTTGACTATTTACTCTCCATTCCCTGTACAGAAAAGGAGTACCAGAAGTGGTCAGAGCAGAGAGCTAGAACTTGTGGGACAACAGGACATGAACTGGACCATGAATGGCGCTTCCAAGCAAGAGCACCTACAACTATTGGGTAAATTGTAGAGCTGCAAAAGAATTAAAAAAAAAAAAATAAATAAATCACTTCTCATCTGCAAATCTTTTACTACTTTGTTGCAGAAAAAAAAAGGGGTGTACTAAGGTCTCAAAGTAATCAACAACAGGTAAGAACAAAATTAGAAGTGATCATTTTATTAATGACACCTATTTTTTTTGTTTTGTCTTTTAATCTTGGCTGACCAGATTGTTGAAAAATGGTACTTTCAGGTAGGATGTGAGTAGGTTGTAAATCACTGTTTCAGCTCACTTCATTGTTGAAGGAGCAAATCTGCACTGCAAAACAGTCTGAAACACTACTTAAAAGTCCTGTAATTTATCAAAGATGATCATATTGTTATTATTTTTTAAAGGGACAGGTTACAGAGGGAGAGATACTCCTCTTCCCTTGTCTCTATTAAATCATGCTAGCAGGCATGAGTGACATGCCCTCTATCTCCTCCTCTCTCATTGCAATATAATAAGTGGATAAACCACTATGACTGTAGCAGAATGGGAAGAATTGGGAAAACCCCAGATCCTGAGGAAAATCTGAGACAAAAGAACACTCTGAAGATTTGCACTGGGATAAACGAATGCCCTAAAAGTACCATTCACAGGAAGAAGTGCAAATTGATCATTGAATAATTTCAACAAGTTTCTACACCAAAATAATACGGGAAATCATATGTTACATATTCTGTATAGGAAGAAATTCCTTCTTTATCCCTCCACTCCTAGACAGATGCATACATTGCATCTGTTGATGTTCACATCACATTACGTTGATGTTCACAATTTAGGCAACTAATCTAAGATAGTCATCTAGATTTCCTCTGCAGGCAGTGAAAGGGGAGCAGAACCTTTAGCAGTGAAGAGGAAACAGAACCTTTACTGCACAATTTATCCGCTCATAAAATGTATATCTAGCGTGGGTCAGAGGAATAACAGAGGTAAACAACAGACACTTTGAGATCGCCACAGCTTGGAAAAAGATGCCCTTATGTGGTTCTCTTACCTGGATGACTAATTACAGGTTTCAGGCTTAAACTCAGCAGTATCTTGCAAACTTTTTTGGCTTTGGTGTTTCCACCTCCCTCAGATTTATTAAGTCTTTACTTAATCCTGAAGGCAGGAAGTGCAACCGGAGGGTAAATATTTCAGTTTGGTATTTTTACTTTTGATACGGGATGCAACTAGTTTTTGATGGACTGTCACAGCAGAAAAGAACGTCTTAGTACATAAAACGGGTGGAAAGTTCTGAATGCTATCATATGCACTCCCTTTAAACCTCAGGCAAATCACCAGAGACTGATTTGTCTGCTAAGAATTAGCCATAAACCATTCAGACATGAATAGTAATTTGAATGTAATTGTCCCTTGATTGCTGGCATTCCACCCATGTTTTGATGTGTTTTCCCAATGGTTCAGAATGAGGATATTTGCATTTTCTACTTTATTTGTTTTAAAATAAAACCTGTTTCTTAACTGCATTTAGAAAACTCAAACTTTAGAAAAAGCCAGATTTAAGATTGTCTTCGCCCAACATATTTTTATCTACATACAGTTTTTCATAACCTATTGCTTTATTTTTTTCACAGCTTAACTTTTATTAGTTGCAGTTGAAGCTGTGAATATGCTGCATTTTTGCAAATGGAAACTTTGCTGTGACAAAATAAGCACTCTGAAAATGAGGAACATCTTTCCTCTCAAAAGTCTGGTTTAAGCGACTTGCTTTGAATCATAAGGTAATCTTGTGACAGATGATGATACAAAATACATTTTCTAAGCTGGCATTACATTGCCTTAACTGTAGGAATAAAGCTCATTGAAAAACAGATTGCTGTTTCAGTCTTGGTATAAAACTGAAATTATAAACTTGCATGATGAATTGCTGAGCAGTTCAGAACAAAAGATTTCAACTACATCAGATGGAAAAAGTACTCTCTGAATTTATTATCCATCTTCCATAAAGTTAACTACCTTACAAGAAATATTTTTTGTCAAATAAACAATTTTTGTGCAAAGCAATTCTACACAATAATTTTAACTAGTTTGGCCTTTTGGTTCTCTTGAGTCCCACATTTATTAATTTTATAGCTTCCAATACCTGAAAAAGTAATATGAAGGTCTTGAAGGTAATATGACGAAGTTGACATCCAGAATTATTTTCTGGGCGTCAGCCATCTTGTTCACTGTCTGAACATAGAAATGCAGGTTAAGATCATATCATTAAAGACTTTGTTATAAAGCCTACAGAAAAGAACCCTCAGTTAAGATTAAACAGACAGTTTTATTTACAGCATTTCCCAATTTTGAGTTGTGCTTTTTCAACATTAATGTCTTCATGTAGTTTTTGTTTACCGTGAAAAAGTAAAATACATAACCAACTGTTCAAAGCTTCCTTTTCTACTTAAATGTAGTCATTAACAACTTGAAATTAAGGGCCTGCTTCCTCCCTTATCCCTGAAAGTAAAGAACTGATGAGGAATTAATGAGGAATTATTAGTAATATCGTAATATGTATAATTTTGTAATACAAAGAAATGAGAGACTTTTATAATGATGCTTTTAATTTTGTACCATTGATCACAAATAATAATCAACATGTGTTGAATGAGATACATTTGATAAGCTCACTGACATACAGTAACAGCTTAAAAATATGTTAGAAGTAATGTATGGTGATTGCATTGTTTGTTATTGATACATTAATATTACTGTATCGTCACAATTGTTCCCCCAGTTCTCATTTGGATTGATAATGAGCAATGTGGCAGACAGTAAGAAATTTTAATTAGCTACACTGTGTATAGAATAAGTGACTGACTTGGACTTAGTAGCTAACACTTACCTTCAGCCACTGCTATACTACTACAAACTAGAAAGTAAGAATTACTTGGAAGACTGAAAACACTTCTGGTGCCAGCAATATATAGAAGAGCCGCTCAAGGGAAAAATTAAGTTTAAACTTGAAATAAGAGTCATTACTTGGGCAATACTATTGATCTGAACAGGAGATTTGCTTGAGTAATTTGTTTCTCATTAATATAAATAGGTCATCTCCAGTTTTATCCACAGAACTCCGTGGATCATATACAGTAAAGGATTATGTGTATAATCTGGATCACCTATATTACCAGCCTTGTTTACAGCAGATACATATTCTACTCTTACAAGAAGTACAGAGATACAGAAATAGGATAATTAATTGAGCTACAAGGACAGGTGGCTAAAGCTAACTTATTGCACAAATTATTTATTAGTAATGAAAGAATAATTTATAGGAAATACAGGAAAGTGAGTGTTGCTGCTCTGGCTTGTTTCTCAAGACTTTGAGTTGGATAACCCTAAAAGGTTTATTAATTTTATCTATGTGCAAAGGCCAGCATGCTTATTTCTATTTGCAACTTCGGTCAAATTAAGTTCCTTAAAAAAAAATCTAAAAGGAAATGTCTTACAAAGCTTCTTCGGCCTCCTGACCTACAGGAAGTATTTTAAAAGTCTAGTTACCTGCATTTCTGTAATTTTTGAACGTATGTTACCAGTTTCAGGGAAAGACATACACAGGACAAAGCCCTTTCTTTGCTGCTTTAGATACAGGGCTGCTTCAGCTGTGTATTTCCTACTCCTATGGTTCCTGAATCTTACAGTTAAGGTTTTGGTTTAAACTTCAAAATGTTACAGCTTCCGAAAGAAAAGAACTACGGCTAACAACGGACTTTAATGGGGCTTAAGTGTGTTCAAAAAGCTTTCTTGAGTAAGCTCAGGGACTTAGACTTCTTGCTGCTTGAAAGCTCAGCAGGGCTTAATTCTCCTAGACTTTCATTGTCACCTTATTTCTATTAGAAATCCCAGCACTTCAGTGTAATTAATTGTGCAAATGAATACTATCAATGTAAAGATAGCGGTATTGGGCCAAAAGCAATGACTGTATTTCATGCACTGCCCAGAAGTGACTATCCACCACCACAAGAACAAAGAGAATGAGGTCAGTGAAAATCCCTCATTTCCACTTCAAATGAGAGCTAGCTATAAAGAACAACTGTAGCCTGCAGTTTCATTTCTACTTTTAAAATTGATGAAGGAGAGTTCTGTTAAAATACTGTACAATGATATTAGCAATATTAATAGGAAATAATTATGAAGAGAAATAATACCTTTTCTTAAACAGGTCCTGGTATAAAGTACCAACACTGCTAATGTAAAAGCTTAGCCATCTTGGTGTTCAGTGCTACATTAAAAGAATTTTTATTAACTGATTCTAGAAAGAAATATGATGAATGTCTCCTTCCAAATTCTATCCCTATCTTTCGTTACAGTAGTATCTGGTAATAGAAAGTGCTTCTAGCAATACTTATCTGCATATAATGCATAAAATTTTTAAGATATAAAAAGATCTGTATGGAGGACAGCTACTTGATCCATATCAAGAATATCATAACATTTGCTGCTTCAGTTTAAAACTAAAACTAATAGTTCTTCTTTTCATTTTATAATCAGGAACTTATGATATATGGGATAAATCCTCAGCAGAGGAAATTGTCATAGCCCCATCGACTTCAACAACAATTTATACCATCTGCCAGTCTGACCCTGTATCTTTAATCCTTAATTACAGTCTCAGAAATTTGCCTCTCAGAATTGTTTTTATCACCTTTGACTTTTTTTTACAATTAAATGTAAAATAAACAATTTCATTTACTTGGCCCTATTTATGTAACTGAAACCACGAAACTTGTCGAATTCCCAAGTGTTCTTATGACTGCTTGATGAATAGGTTGTTGACACATATGTCATAAAAGCATGCTAGTAGTACAAACGTCTTTTTTCCTATTACTATTTACTTTTCAGTCCATAGAAGTTTTCTCCAGCCCCAGGCAGGATCAAAGCTCTCTTGGCCTAGGTAACAATCATATATTCCTGATCTAAACAGCATACAGTTAAAGAAATGCAATGGGTGGAATGTTGATTGTATGGATTAGGAATTGCAGCATTAGCCATCTGCAGCCTGGTAACAAATAACTCCAGAAAACAAGTCTTGGCATAGACTTAAATTTCCTATGTTAAACTGAAAATTTTGGAGCTAGACTGGGTTGAGGCAGCATCAAAGAGATGCTCTCTGATAGTTGGCTATGGCTCTGATTCAGGAACATATTTAAATGCAGAGATATGCTTAAAGGCTTTGCTACACAGGGATGAATCTAAAGCTGTGCTTAGAGCTAGACATTGGCTGAAGTGTCCTGCTAAACTGTGTATCTAAGAGCAGGACCTCTTCTGTGGTCATGTTCTTTAGGACTGCTCCAATGACAGGTGCTGGGATATCTTCTGTTTTGATTATGTCCATTATCCATCATGATGGGAAGCTCCATCAGATGGGAAATCAAAATCTTTTGATTTTGTGATACTGTGATTGAGTTACTATATTTGTTTAAGGTAGATCTTCTCTGATTCTGTCAGTAAATTAAGATAGAAATCACCCTAGACATAAGATTAGCAAGGTGATTGCTTTCTTCTTTCAAACCACCCTTTACCAGAGAAACAACTCTGCCAACTGCACCAGCTCCAGAAAATTCAAAATTGAGCTGCACATCAGCACGTCTGAAACCAGCACATTAGTATAGTATTTTACGTTCTTTATTGTGTGCTGAGAGAAATTAGGTTGGAATTACGATTACTGGTCAATATTAACAAAAATTTGAAATGGTTTCGTGTGTAGTCATTCTCTTGAACACTGATCAGTAACGATCTCGCATACCTTTGCTAACTCTTTCAGACCACTGGTCTGAGGGTATGTGAAGGTGAATATCTGCTGTTGAGGAAGTTTTCACTGAAATTCACCCATGAATTTCAACTGCACATATCAGTCAGTCTTTTCTGGTTTTCTCATCAGTTCTCTTACTGACATGCAGAAGAATCATATTTTAGAAGATTCAATTACCAAATTGCCATGATATATTTCAGTAAAATTATATTTAATTGTAAATTACAAATTATTTGAGGTGCTTTTCTCATATACTTTTGGAGTAATAATCTCATATCACCCAGAAACAGCAAAATAGTAGAATACATACAAAACCACAGGAATGTTAAAAACTAGAAATCTTCTTCTAAGAAATTTTTTGTATCTGCTTAAGTGATGTTCTTATGAATCCCCTGTCATTCAAATTGTATTTTTATATGAATGAGAGAAAAGTTATTAGAGAAGCATTTGAGAGCATATATTTGAAGAGATGGCACTTCTATGCATGCCTGAAAATCCTAGGAGTCTACATTTCAGACTCTCCCCCTAATCATGACTTGGCTGATAAACGTAATTTCATGTAAACAGGTCACTTCCATGCTTGAGTATTGCTATTATCATCAACTCTAGCAACTGATTAAAAAGTCTAAACTCTCCTTCATGATGGAAAGCAAAACTTTTGTTTCCAAACTTAGAACCTTTGAACATTGGACTGGGGCAGCCTAAAGGCATTAAATTTAAAACCCCCTCCCCTTCCACGGGTCTTGGTAAATTTAAGATGCCTGGTAGAAAAGAGTTAATTGTCAGAGCCAGAAAGATAACTGAAGCTCATCAAGCAGTCAGATCCAGATGCTTCCTATACGAGGAAGAAAAAGGGGCTTGTGAGTAGCGAAGGGAAGAAGCTGTCTTTATCTCAGGAGATGCAGCTGTCATGTAAACACTGAGTGTTTAGAGCCATCTGCTTAGTGCCTGAAGTTGCATTTGCACCACACAACAGAAGAACCTTAACTTGAGGACTGTGTTTGCTCTCTAAAAAAAGTAAATAAGGGGGAGCAGCCCTCATTCTTGTAATCTGCGTTGTATGTTGCACTATATAATTTTCAAGCTCCAAAGGAAGGGAAAAGAAAGAAAAGACAGATACATGGATTCTGTATAAAACACAGAGATTCAGAAGAACAGAGTAGTAAAGATGAAAAATGACCCAGGGGAAAAAACAGTAGTGGCAATTCCCTGTGCTCAGCAGTGGTTTCCGAAGCTGCACAGAAAATCCAGAAATAATCAGGCTGCCCATGCAGTCTGACTGCCTGAGATGAACTGAAGTTAAAGTCTGAAAGTGAAAGGCAATGTTGTGGGCTCTTCCTAATGCAAGAGCTGGATTTGAATACAGACTACCTTTGCCCTCTTGCCAAAAGTTACTTCCAGCCAGGTTCCAACTCCCATACTGGAATATTCCTAGCTGCAACCCTTATTCTGCATGCTACAGAAGAGTTTTCCTTTGTGGGAAGAACTAATGTGTCATTTCTTGGGTAAGTTATTGCAGTCAGATGTGGTGCAAATTTACAATTCACCAGCTCTTCTAAACTAGCTCTGTGTGTTTTCACTTTGCCTTAACAATGTCCGTGCAGATAGTTACAAAGAGCACTCGGTGCTCTGCAAAGCCCTACTCTAGCTGACTGTGTGCCAACTTTCTAGAGCAGAAAAGCCTGGAGAAGTGATTGTTCTTGTCAAATGCCGGAGAATTCAATATCTTTTCAGGACACACTAGAGAGAATGATAAATCATCTTTGAAAAAAAAAGATTAGAAGTGAAGATGTTTACTGCTATGTATTAAGGCATAGTAACGTTTTAATGTTGTGTTGGAACCCAATTCAGAAAAATGCAGTCTCCTCATTTTGCCTCTGATATGTGAGAAAACCCCAGTATATTTATTACCTTTATATGAAAGCAAGTTTAAGAAAGATACCAAATGCTGTGTTAAATCTTTATTGATAAAAATTGTATGGTTTTGCCTCTGAAACTCACTGGGAACAATTACTAATCCCTGCATTCAAGAAATTGCATATGACAGCCCTGAAATTTAAAGCTAGGCAGTAAGTTTTGAAAGGATAATACTCTATCTTGTGCCCTAGGAAAGAATTGAGCTGAGATGGAGGGGACGGTTTTAACAGAGTTATACGAATATAGCATCCAAAAGCTGGAATAGGAACTGCCAGGAGCTATAATGTGACATTAACACATTTCTTTATTGGAAGTGGTAGTTTAGGGAGCCTTCCTAGAGAGCCATTAGGCATTCCTGCAGTACGAAAGTGCTTTTTTTTTTCTAGGAGAATAAGTGGCAGGACAGAAGTAGGTATGTACTGAAAACACACATTTACTGTAAACGTGCTGTTAAAAAGCTGTAAACACACGTAAGAAAAGTAAAAGCTACTCAAAAGACATTTTTCTGTTAAGAGCAGTTCTTTAAAATTTATAGCCTGTTAGCAAACTCATGATAAATGGTGGATGTAGTTTGATCTAAAAACAAACACAGCAGCACAGCTCCAGGCTATGTTCTATTATGTTCTCTCACGCATCTTATTGAAGGTCTTTTTAATGCCCTTTTTCTGTATTATGTACCTACTTATGATTTTCTTAAGATTTCAAGGATTAGCTCTAGCTTGCTTACCTTGGTTAAGATGGAAGTGTGAAGACTGCTATTAATTGTGTGTACTCTGGCCTACGACTAGTGACTAATCGAGAAAGTTACTCCAATTTGCCTTTGTGTCCTGTAGCCCCAAGTATCACCCTCAGAATCTGATTAAAAAGGAAAATGGCAACGCTTCATCCTCCCACCTTCCTTTGTCTCTGCCTCCCAAGATATGCAGAAGTACCATGGTAAAAGATCGTCACGGTCACACCTCATTGCAACACTGCTTAGGATTTCTGAGTTTGTGAATGTTTATGACAGTGCGTGACATCGCTGTGATTAGACTAACCATATTCTTCACCCTCATTTGGTAAACCTTACACAAAGTTAGCAATTATATGGTTGTTTCAGCACACATACATACCCAGACACTCTTAAAGTAGTTGGTGTAGATGCTCATTGAATTTTATTGTTACAATTGAAAAGTCCCTTATACTCAACTGAAAGGGAAAAAATATTTCATACAGAATGATATAAAATTAGGGTCATGGGTCTCCATGTTAGTTGTCTTCTGTTGTAGGCAATGACACTACATCCCTCCACAAAGCAAATGAACAAACTCCATCTTAAAGTCAGCAATGTTTTCTGCTCCTACTACTTGCAATAGAAAGGCTAGCACAGAAACTCAATGCTCTCACATTTGGAAAGTATCTAATTTTCAGCCTAAATGTACTCACAGCTAGTATATAATTGTTTGTGCATCTGCTAATGTCTTCTTTCATGCAGTTTCATTCCCATTGTGACAGCTTTGCTCCTGATATACATATAGAAAGCAACAACATTCGTTTACCTTCCAGACTATGAGGCTATGTCAAGCTTTCTCAGTCTCCTCTCATGACTTAGGACACCTATCCTTATTATAGTAGTACTCCTTCAAACATTGCATTTTCTACTTTTAAAACTGATCCAGCACTTCTCAGGAAATATCTTCCTCTTCTTTTGTGGGGTGATATTCAGCCTTCCAGTGTATCGACAGTTTCAAATCTTCAAGTTCATTTCATTGCCATTCTCCTGCTTTTCGTGCTTGATTTTCCAAAGAAAATTTTACATCAGCTTGGTTCACAAGACTGAGCCTTGAGAAACTCCACTGTTGCTCTCCTTACTGCCCAATGCTTTGCCTTTCAATATAATCTGCCATCATCCCTCGTTCTTGTGGAACCTAACTAGGTTAACAGTTCTTTTACTTCTTCCATCTCACTACTTAGACTAAGACTTAGAAGAGTTAATCACCTCCCATGTGTCATATCACAAGATCTAATGAAGCACAGATATATCTAATGCACTGGAATAGTTCTTAAGCCTAACACAGCTCATGTTGTAGTGTAAAAATCTCTCTGTTGACAGAACATTGAGACCAGCCAGATAAACAGGTCTACACTTACAGGCTATATGTGAAGGTGACTTTAATAATCAGAGCAAGAGAAGAATTTGTTGCTTTCTCAGATCTGGGTTTTTTCGTGGTTTGTTGTTTTTTTTTTCCATCCTCCTAATATATTAAAACTATCTACTTTCACAGGTAGAGGTACTTGGCTAGAAACTCTACTGTGCCCTACCTACACTTTAATGCAGTTAGCTTTCCTGGGTGGGGCCTAATTAATAAGTACCCTGGTCTGCCAGTTTGTATCTAACCTCCTAGGAAACACAGCTACCTCTTCATAGAGCTGCAAAATTCAGGTAAGTTTAAACAACAAAATGAATATGGTTGTTATAGAGAGAAGGAAGTGTGAGTGTGAGAATGAATAATGTACAGACTGCTGTGTCATATCTGTTTTGTGGCTTCTTATCTGCCCCATGTGCATGTAAATATACTTTGAGAACACTTAGCTTTCTAAAGACAGTATAATGAGAGCCGTTTGCATTTTTTCTATAGTTTATATTCCCAATGTAATTGTGTTATTCCATAACTTATGTTTGAAAGTAACTGTTGTTGTAAAGAAACTTGTGATTTTTCTCAGTTGTGGTTGGAATTTTGGTATCACTGTTTGATTTTTCATAAGGCAACCTAATGATTTTCCTTTGAAGGCTTGTGATCCCTTATTTTAAAGTAACTAGATTTATATTTTATTACAGAACTTGGTTTGTTGGCAGATTTAGTAAAATGTTCTGAGCGTACCTTTGATGGGTTGAACAGGATAAAAGAGTTTCGTAGCTGTCTTTGTAAAGGATAAAGGGCAGAGGCTCAGCTTCATTTTTATTCATAAGGTTTCAGTGATGAGAAATGAGGTTTTAATCCTGCAACTGGAGTGAGCAGAGGGAACCATTTTGCTTGTGGAGTTTCTCACCAAAATCTGTGCCCAGCTCAGAGCAATGACAAAATATGAACGCTTTTTTTTTTTCCTAGCTTCCCTACTTTCATTTTTCAGATGTCATAGGCAAAACCCTAATGCTTCCCATAATATAGTAGCTGCTGACTTTGAGGTATGAATGGAGCATTATTAAAATATAGAATAAATATTATTGAACAATAAAACCTGAAAAATCTGGAGAATGTACACAGATGTGAATGAAAGTTTTGCCTGACTTCGGCTTGTGCAGTTAGAGTCTGTATCTCAATTTTTTTCCCTAATGAAGGTTAAGCAATTGTGCATAGTTTGTGTGCTGTGTGGCCGAATTACCTCTGGAGTAAGAATTGCTCCACACTGGAAGTCTGAAAAATGGTAGCATTTGGTAGAAACAGCTTTCACCTTGTATCCTCGTTCCAGGACTTCCCACCAGAAATGGGGAAGTGGGATGATTACCTGTGTGTTTCATAGGCAGGCAGAGTACAAGTGTTGTGCATTGGTTCTGAGCTGAAAAAAATATAGCGTCAGATATATTTCATCATCTAGGAATCAGTCACTGCATTATTTTATACTCTAACTGTGACCCAGGGAAAATATACTCACAGCTGTTGAGTATTTTCCAAGCTTTTTTGAGTCTGAAGCCCTATGGATTTCCTTTTTCCCTATTTGCTAAACTTACACTGGTCTGCAGGATTTGCACCAAACTTCCATTTTTCTAGAAAAATCCTGCTAAAAATTCTGTTTTAGTAATGAACATTGGTATCTGAATTGGGTTCATGTGGCAAAGTTGGGGGGGGAAGGGGAGAGAGAGGCTGCAGGGTTGGCCTCTGAGAGGTGGGAACTGCTCAGTGCTGAACACAGCTGGTTCAGCCAATTCTAAAGTGGATCCACCTGAGGACACAGCTGGGCTTATTAGCAAAGGTGGTGCTGCCTCTGAAAATGAATTTAAGAAAGCAGAGAAAACATCAGATGGGGAAGGGTTTCATGGTGGAGAAAGTAATCTCACTCAGCTGGAAGGACTGTGGTGGTGGATGAGCTCACCCCAAGGCAGGTGTTTCCTCAAAGGAACTGCAGCATGCAGATGAGCCCACACTGGAACAGGTACTATCCTGCTTTGGAGATAGCCTGGGAAAGGGGGTGGAAAGGTGTTTTTCCAAAGTGTATAAATGTTTGTTTCTTTTTTGTTTACCACTACCCATATTAGTAACTAAATTTTTATTGTAATCTGCAATAAATTAATTTCCCCAAGTTGAGTCTGTTTAGTCGTTGACCATAATTGGTGATTTCCCTGTCCTTGTCAAACTCATGAGCTTTTTTTGCTCCTGTTTTTCCTATTTTCTACTTCCATCCTATTGAAGAAAGAAACTGAGTGACCAAATATAGTTTTGAGCTTTGCTCTAGTTGTAATTGAGGCCAGTTCAATTCTAGGTCCGGCTGGGCAAAAGTGCTTTTCACCATCCATCTCTGCTGGAGAAACAACTGAGCAGCAGTCTCTTAATACCACAGTATGTTTCCTCTAACCTCATTTGGAACACTATTTTGAGTTTCCCTGAAGCCACGCAAAAAATATAACCTAGAAATGAAAAGCTATTTCCCGTCAGTGAGAGAATCAATATACATAAGGGAAAGCATCAAAAATACTGTAAGTTTTCAGTAGCTGAGAATAATTACTTACTTTCATTTAACTTGGAAATTATTTCAAAATGAAGCCACAAACCATGACTTCTGTGATAACCAATAAAGCTGCCGTTGTGATCAGGTGACACACAATTTATACGATGTTAACTACTTAATCCAGGTTTGCCCTTGTAACAGAGGTAATGATTTACTTTGTAACACTCAGCTTTTTTTCTTTGACTCCTGATGTAGTCCCTCCACCTATTGTTGTACTTTCCCAAGGCAGCTTTGTGGTCTGTGTTTTATTACTTGATAGAACATTAATTAGAAAAGGTTAATAAATGGCAGATGAATTCAGTAATAAGTTAATGATTGAATAAACTTTTATCAAAAGCAAACCTGAGCAAGAAAAATGTCAGTGCTCTGCTCTTAACCTGGGACAGGCTTAGTATATTGCCTCTTTATGCAGTTATGAAGCATGAATGTAAGGTGGGTAGGTAAGTCCCAGAATAGAACGAAACATGGGGTTATCCTGATGCTTCCTCATCCTATGAAAACTTCTCGTCAAAAATGTGCTATTTTTGCTGTGCTTTTAAGAAGTGGAAGTAGCTTAGATGCTGAATGTTTATGGTTTTCTAGCTGCAATTTTTTTCTTTGTAATTTATGTGGTGATCAGAGAATTTTATCTACCATGCAGAACTTTCAGGACAAGCTAAAGAAACTCCAATTGCTTAGCAATTTCAACTACTTTGTCGGTGTTAACCATCTTACTATGATACATTTTGTCTGAGATGCCAAATTCAGTCTGAGCTTATCTGAAAAAATCCTTTTCTTCTTCTCCCCCACCTCACCCAAAAAACAACCGGCAGAGCCTTAGTTTATCCATTTCTGTGCTCCCTTTTTAATACTGGGCTTTTGTGAATATATTCACATTTCATTTTTGCACTGAGTGCTCTATTTTTTGTAGTAATTTCATACTTAGTTTCCTCTGCCTGAGTTAACTGAAAGCTATTAAGCATATCAAGCACTGCACAACCAGAAGATGTCCAAAGTAATGTTGCTGGCTGGCTGCATTCTGCCTTGCTGGTAACTGTTCTTTTCATGGAAAAAGAATCGAGGAATGCCTTTAGCTCTTTCTGTTTTCTAAAGAGATCATAATGACAGGGCTTTTAATATTGGGATGCATTTTCTACTTAAGGCTTTTTTTATTTACTATATTCATGACACTATATGCTGTTCAGAAAATCGCTCAGGGGCAAGTGCCTAATAGAGAATGTTTCATTTGTTGTCTAGTCTTGACAGATAAGTGTGGTGTTACCTGATCCCTTTGTGGAGACAACCACTGCCAACCTGTTTTGGATTTTCTAGGACACTGTGCATACTTATTTAGCGCCTCTTTAAGATAAAATACTTTAACGCTTCGAAGAGTAAGGAACCTTCTCCAAAGGTGAACACCTTTGCTGCCTGACTGAATTTCTTCACAGTGGCTGTAGCAAGACGGATAAGGTATTCTTGTTGACAGTGAAAGATTTAGATCTGACTCTCCTTACCTTGAGGGGCAAATTGTCTAACACATTAATTCAGTGTTTTGGAGGCTCAGGTTCAAAGAGCCTGCTCTGTCTCCTCATCTTTAGAGAATCTGTGAGACTGACTTAAGTGTTTTGTTTTTGAGATGGAGAGAGAAAGTGAGGTGTGAGTACAAGAAAATTAGTTTCAGCACAGCATGGAAACAGCTTGCTTTCTCCCCCCTATTTTATTTTTAGCTGGCATCATTCCCTAATTGACCATTTGTCCATACTTGTTGTGTGGGACCACTTGAAAGGACGATGTAAATACAGTTATAAGCTCTTCCCATGGAAGAAATGTTTGTGGAATGACAGTATCAATGGTATGACATATGAAAATATTGGAATCTGACACTTGTGCCACAGAGAACCTAAGCACTTGATATAGGGTTGCTGAGACTAAAAGCCAAGAATAGTAATGCATCTTTTGTTCCTAAAATCTTCCTGCAGAAGTATTTAGGACAGCAAGGAACTGGATTTTTCCCCATGGTAGTTAATCCTCTGAGATACTAGATTTTATTTTTTTGGTTATGTTTTGCTTTCCTTCCCCCCCCAACCCCCGCCCCCCGATCATTTGTACTCATTTTCTTCTTATTCGAAAAGCTAAAATTTCACTTTTGTCCTGTAAGGCACTAAGTGCTGCTTGAAGAACATGATAAATGCTTCACACCGTAAAGGGTGATGATGGCACGATGAGGTTGTTAAACATACATTTGGGCACATAGTTATTAAGAATTTACAGGAGAAGGTTAATCTCACTCTAAACCAATCCTGTAAATAGAGATTAGCTAAATTCTTACTGCTGTGGTCATATGGCAGTTGCATCTGAACTGGGCACCCAAGGGAAAAAGTTTAGTCTTGCTAACTTTTTATGTGAAAGATACATGAAAGACCCTCCAACTGTGAGTTCACCTTCCCAAAAATTTTTTAAATTCTTCTGAAGTGTTTTTTCTGCAGGTGGGCCATGTTGTCATAAGTCTCCTGTTGGTTAAATAAAACTAAGGCTTCTCCAACCATAGACTGTAGTGTGAAGTTACTATTTGGGCCAAAAGCACAGGATTCCTCCAAAATACCTATTTTAAAAAAGAAAACAAAAAGTCAAATACCATGACTTGGAGAAAAAATAATTGCCTGTGCAAAATTACACTTGGAAATCAGAGTTGTTGGGAACTTGTTAGTTCTTAAGAAGGATGTGCCAATTAATTTTAAAAAGAAGAAACTTGCCCCTTCTTGGAATTAAGCAAATCCTTCCTGCAGCTTTTCTTCATCCACTAAAACCTCTCTGATTTGACCTCCTATCTTACCATAAATAACAGAGAAGAGGGTTCAGTGAGTCAGAGAATGACTTTATGAATGTGCATTTCTGTTTGATCATCCCATTTTATCAGACTGCCATTAAAAAGAAAAAAATAAAAAAGCCTGTCAGCCTGGCTGTCGCCACAGCTGTCTATATGTCTTTCCCAGCAGTGCTGGCTGTCAAGCTCATTATTCTTCCTCCGAGTTGGTTTGACCCATTCTTGTGCACTTTTGCTAGGCTGATGAAGTTTGTGGGATCTTGTCTCCTGAGAAATACATTTAGAAGTAGTAGTTAATTCTGCTTCTCTCCAATAAGCAGTTCTGCCTGACTTCCTCAGGGCCAGTATGTCTGGGTAGTCTAAATTGCTTATCCTGTAAGCAATAAGGTTTGCAACACCACAGCTGAAACCCTCCCCTTTCCCTACTTATCCTGCTTTGTACTACTGTGTTTTGTTCTGAATGGTGAGTACTTCAGCGCCTAGGAACCACTGAGAACAGCTAAATCAAGAAAAGAAGGCTAGAAGACCTATTACTGTCCTTGGGTTAAAAAAAAATTTAAAAAAAATCTATTCATACAATATATTGGTTTGAAGAGAGGGATTTACAGTCTTGCTAACACAAGTCAGTGTGGGAGTGAGATTTTAATATGTATATAATTACTAAAAATTAATATAACAAATGGAGAAGGTTAGTGCTACCTTACATGCTGTGTGATTAGGGATCAATGCTTAACACCTACAATGAAGGAATGAAGGTCAGGTTTTCAGAGCTGCTCACAGTCCAGTGCTGTTTGTTGTGGCCAAACCTACATGAATTACTGTGTTTGGGGCTTTACTTCTGATTTGTTGGCTAAACTAAACTGAGGCAGGAAATCCTTTCTTCTAGTAAATGACAGAGCAATCCATTTATAGAGCATGAGTCTCTGGTAAAGAGCATTTGTACTTTCATGTTTTTAAGAATAAGCTGTTTAATAAAGACTGATATGCTGGAAGTATCTTCTGAAAGTATATGCCCAGGAAAAATGTCAGTAAGCAAGTTTTGTTTTTTTTTTTTTTTACTGATTTAGGCTTGTGTCTGTAAAGTATACTCCTTGCTCAATCATTCCCGATATTACTAGTAGAATACATGGTACCTTGTAATAAATATGAAAGGTAAAATAATTTGTAACGTAGAAATTAAAAATATTCAACTTTGGGTGGAGGGAAGTGTTTGCCCATTAGCTATAAAGTTATCACTGATTAAAGACAGATGTTTTTTCCCTGTATTGGAATATGAAGTGCTCACTGACTTCAACTGTCTGATAAATTCTGATTTAGTAAGTGCTACAGCTTCTGTTTTGTAGCTGTTCCTAGGGGTTTATGTTCAGGGATATGGTTTAGCTGTTTGAGAGAATGTCCTTATTACAAACACGGAATGTCTTGATTTGTGGTCTAGTCCTAAAGTGTGTATGGTCTGTGTTTGACTAGGAAAGGGAAATCCTTCTGTGGCAAGAAAACTGAAAACTAGATGTTGTATCAATAAAAGGCTCTTACTAGTTGTACATTTTTTAAAAAATTACAATCATTCAGCCCCCGAAATAAACAAAAATAAATGTCCAATTCATTGAGCTTCAATACTTCATTAGTTTTTCCATAAACTTTTTGAAAAATCTCAGTAATATAAATCTTAAAGACATCTCTAGAAAAAAATGTAGGTTCTGTTTTCATGAGAAGTGACATGTTAATTGCCTCCAGACATCTTGTTGGACTAATGAGTAGAATAACCTAATAACTAATTGAAACTCCATTGAAATAAAGTCATTAGGAAAGTAGTATCATATCTAAGTAAATTAACTCCATTTTCTATCCTGAATTATCTAGCTGTTGTGCTTTGATCACAGGCGAATTGGATCATTAACTAATTAAAAGTGAAGCCAATTAATAATTGCAAACTCTTGTATAAAGACATTTTTTTCCTCTTTCACAAGACATTTCAATAAGGAGTCTTGGCTCTTGGAAAAATACCTTCTGCAAATGTTTAAGAATGTCTACCTTTAGTCAGGAACAGATCCTTTAGACTGCAACTACTTATGCAATTGTCCAGCAAAACAAGATGTTTGTTGTGAAATACCTTTTTTATTTCTTTTAGTTCAAAGGCCTTGCAAAATCATAGAATCACTAGTGTTGGAAAAGACCTCTAAGATCATCAAGTTCAACTGTCAAACCGTAACTCTTTCTTTAAAAAAAAAAAAAAAATCCTAATGGCTCGCTAACCATTCTCATGTTTTGCTGGAAAATCTAGGTTTTTAAAGCTTTAGGCAGTCTTTGCAGAAGGAGGTTGGGGTCACTCAGCTCTGGTGTGTCCTCTATGGCTTGAGTTCCCTACCATGGTAATGTTGAGCTGAGCCAAGAGCTGAGGCTCACTGAACCTCCCAGGTCTCTGTCAGAGGACTGGTGATCTTGGATATCTAATAATGGGTCAGGTTTTCCAGATCCCCTGGTGTGGAACTGGGAGGTCTCACTTTGAAGCTTTAATTTCTGCCTTTTAAACATTAGGTATTCAGAAGGAGTGAAGGACCTGCAAATCTTGTGGGGCAAAAAGGCGGCTTATAGGTGAGTGAGAGATGCTGTGAATTTCAAAGCCATTACACTGAAAATTACATCTCTCTGCCTTCACACACCACCACCCCTCCCTCCCCCAAGATTTCATGTGAGAGAGACATGATAATTTTTTGTCCCACAAAGGGAAGGGGGGGACATTAGAATATGGGAAATTTCTGCAGGAAAACTCCCTCCTAGTTAGTTTTAATGCATGTCGGTGTCACTGTCTTGAAGCTGGAGCTTATTCTGACGCTGTGTGGTCAAAGGACAGCAGAAGGTTGTCTTGTCATGATGGTGGAAGCACCAGTTCACTTCCTGAGATGCTCTGGGAGGTATCTTTAGTTCTGTTTCACATTGCTGTGTCGAGTACCTGAATTAAAGAGAAAAAGAGCCAGTATATTTGGTTGTTAAACGAAAAAGTTAAACAGAAAAACTGGGAATTTGTGTTTTCTGGCACAGAACATAATGTTTGTGTAAACTTTAGTGACAGATCTGCCAACTCAGTATGTCAAACTGGATTACATCCTTTATTGTTCCTCTTTTTTTTTTTTTTTTAAGAATATCAGGGGAAAGGTAGCCATTAAAGATTCCACTATCTTTGGTTTTTTTCTTTTATTTAGTACTTTCAGACTGGTAAAGGTTTTTAGGTATCTAAGTAATCTTTAAGTCAGCAAATCCAAACTTTCTAAATTCAGTCTGGCTTCTAAACACTTCAGTTCTTCATGGAATACATTGGTTTTGAGGGAGTTTCAGGTGGTGATATTGTGTTTGGAGTTAGCTGCTGAAGGCTGAAATGCCCAAAAGACTGCATGCTGAGGTGGGACCTACCTTGCTCAGGCATCACCTAGGTTCAACAAAAGAAAATTATGTGAAAAAAGATACATTAGACCCTGTATTTCTAGGCTGTAGGGAGGTATGTCCTTCTACTGAAGATTCACAGATCAGATTCCTGTCTGAAAACTGTATGCCTAAATCAGTTGTTTCTCTTGATAGACAAAATCCTTTCAGTGCTCTTAGGATGTAGGATGCAGGGCATTAAGAACCTGACTTGTATCTAACCCAACTTTGTCATTTTCCCCACAAAGAAGCTGATTATTGGGTTTGGAGTACTGGAGTCTTTCTGTTGTGTGTTAAAGCAGCTGCATTTTGCATGGGCTAAATACTGTTTGGTCAGAGTACATAACTCTGTATTTGAGGTTACAGAAATTTCCATTTCAACAAATATTTCAGTGAAAAAATTACATAAATAAGTAAACTGGCAGACCAGTTCAAGATACAAGACCACTAGCTGTGTCTCATGTCTTTGTCAAATGGTAAACTAGAAAGTTCAAGTCTTACAAGTTAAGCATTTTATCTAAACTAAGATGGAACAATGGAAGACGGATGCATAGCTAGACTATTGCAGCGGGGACAAATCCTTGTCTTGTGGCTTTCTACTTTTCCTTTAGTCTTTCTAAGGCCAAAAAAACCCCCCAAAAAGCAATGGTTAAACCCCCCTATGTTTATCTATCTTGGATTGATCAAGGCTCTGTTCCCTTAGAACCAAAGCCCCATATTTTAATCAACTGGCCTGTTCATACCTCCTAAGGTACAGGAAAGGAAACTCTTAAGGAAATGAGTTTATATGAATCCCTCATGCCGCTTCCGACAGCACTGTCTTCGTCTTTCTCTTCATGAAATAAATATCTTCAGGGTGCTTAAACCTGAAGCTACCCTTGCAAAGATTTAAGCATATCTTAGATGGTCTGCAAGATTGTGGAAGCTATAATTAAAAGCTGGTTTTGCTCAAAAGTTTTATGAATTTCCAACACTTCACCTTCTCCTCCCTGACAGCATAACATCTGTGGTAAACCAAAGAATAATTCATCTTCTGTCTCTGTCAAATCTGCTCACTATCTGCTCTCATTCCAACCCTGAAGTAAGCACCTTTCCTATTTACAGTGAGTTGGTACTGTATACAGTGGTAGATCTCTTTCCATGTTTAGTGACGTGGATTGGCCAGATTTGGAAAAACAGGTTCTGACTCTGTAGCATTAAAACTAATGCCAAAATAGGGAGCTACATGGGAAAAAAATGCATGGTGCTGAAGGATAAAATATGAATCTTCAAGTAAAATGAAAACATCTACTAAGGGTTAATTTGTGCAGTGCAAAGCATATACATCATTTAGCTACCATCCACCCTCAAAATGGGTCATAAATGGCATGTAAGTGATAGGTAAGATTTGTGCTGGCCCTCAGCCCAGAGGTAGATTTTAATTTAATTGCCAACATTGCTTAATTGGTAGATCAACAAACATGTGTCTGATTCCATTATATGTGCTGTCAAAATGTCAAAAACAGATGACTTGACAATGAGATATGGGGAAAATTAAAGAAATCCCTCCAAACAAACATTAGGCCTGTGGAATTCCTTCCTTGCAAAAAAATCTCTCTGCATGTCTTCTCAATTCCTTTGAAGAGTTCCTTTAAAATAAATAAATAAAAAATTCTGACATTATCACCTCTCTGAAAAATGCTGGTTTTAAATAGAGCTGTTATGAAGTAGGTAGGCAGCTAGGATTTAACAGATGTGAGAAGTAACCCACACTTAGCAGAAAAAATATGTGATTTAATGAGAAAACACTCTTGTATGCCCAGTAAAACTTCTTTAGTATAAAATGCTTTACAAGAACAAACTATAACTTAAGCTGGCACATATTTCTTCCATAAATAATTCTTCTTCTCCAAAATAATTTCCCAAGGCAGCAATTTATATTGCTTGCTTAAAATGCAGCATGAATGATTATGAGGTGACAAAGACTAACGAGACTTCATTGTTACTCAATTGGGACTTATAAGATTGTGCATTATGTGAAAGACTATTTAAAGGAAATACTATTCAAGAAAATTGGAAAAAAAATCAACCAGTAAAGCTCATTAATTTTAAGTCTGAATTAGCTATTAATTCACATTGTTCTGCTTTCGAAGTTGTAAGAACAAAATACTGTTATCTTGTTAATAAAACTGTTGGAATGATAAAATGTAAAGTTGTATTTATTTTGGCAAGAAATAATTATTTTTACTTCCATTTACTGCTGAGTAGCATTGTTTCCACAGCAGAGAAACTTCTTACAATTGTATATACTTATTTTGTGCCTGTCATTTCTTTCTTAACAATACTCCATGACTCTGAAAGCCCCAAAATAATTTTTCCATCCACGAATACTCTATATGATTACATTTCTGCCTTTTTTTTCAAATTATGAATTACAATTTTACAAATGCTACATAAAAATTCAGATTGTTAGCATTTTAAAAGGCTTTTTTGTGTGTTTCCCCTGGATTTACTTATTTTTTTTAAGCTTCATTCTTTCTAACTACTTTCTTGGCAATCTGACATTGCAAGCCTTTTTCTTTTTTTTTTAAAAAAACAGGAAAAAAACAAACAAAACCCTACAGATTTCCTCTTAACCAGAAAATTTTGATGGATGAATGTTGGGCTGCTCATAAGTGTAAGGATGTTGACACAAATTAAAAAACTGAACTGAATGTGTCTCCAGATAATTGTTGCCAATTTTTACTTTGTATAATGTTCTAAAATATAGATACTTTCCTCTTACTCTGTCAACAACTTCTATGAAACCATTTTAATTTACATTTGGAATCAGATCTGAGTTGAAATTCTTCTGTTACATGATGTTTCATTAGAAAAACTCAATTAAAATAGTGTTTGGGGTTTTTTTGTCCTAGTAACTCTATTGGTGATTTTAGTACAGAATGTTACTCCTGATCAAAATTAGAAGATGCAAAATAATATTATCCCTTAATAGCTAATAACCTGGTCATTCGAAAGATAAACCTCACTTGAAGTACAAATAATTAAACATTGATCAAGCGAAAATGGGGGGTGTAAAAGGAACTGTTACACTGAAAATATTACCAGCAAAAGGGAGCTCACCTCATTTCTCTGGTATTTGTTGGGCTCACCATTGTGATGCCCTTTCCCAAGGGTGATACTGCTAATCTTTCAAAGAGCAGTATCAGGATGGTGGGGTTGGAGGTGCTGGGGGTCACTCCTCAGTCTCGGTTTGCTTGGGCTTATTGGAGCGTCCCCTCCTCCCAGCATATATCCTTCTCCTTGGTGCCCAGGGGAGGTCTGCAAGTTGCCCCAACACCTCCCTGGGCACCTATGGGGCTGCTGTTGGTTCCTCAGGGGTGGGCTGGAGGGGATGTGGCCTTTTACACTCCCAGCTCTGCAGGAGCAAGTGCCTGCAGAAGCGGTGATGGTCTCTTGCCTGCTTAACAGCTATTGTCACAGCTAAACCCATCTGGGACCATGGCAAGACCATCCCAGCACTAAGATCTAGCACTGTTCATTCTGTATAATGTCCATGGTCTTTTACTAGCAATGCCAAAAACTTTATTTACTGAGCTACAGCTGATTCTGAAGTCCAGCTTGGATGGTAGTTTCATGTGATGAGAGAGACCTTTGTTCAGACTCCAGCTTTGAATCTGAGTATCCAAGCTTTGCATTCTGTTTTCTCTCTTTGTGTTTGTGTGCGCTATTGGTTCTACTCCACTGTGGGATGAGTCATGGTTTTAGGGTTTTTGTTTTAAATATCAATGGTATTTTAAGAATGACAAAAGTACATTCTGGTGTTAGTGGCATTTCACATGAATTATCTCAGTAAAAAGGTCGTGATTAAAACCTAATAAAAATCACAGCTCCAAACATCTTGGTGTTGACTGTATGACTACGGGAATTAGAAAAAAAAAAAGTGGCTTTTAATGAAACATTTTCTCCAAATACAATTTTGAACAGAAATTCTAGAGAGAGGAGAGGAAAAGGGAAACTTCAACACTACAGAATGTTTCATTTTTTACATTAAGTTTTCAGAACAAGACATTTTGGCCTTATTCTAACTGCTACTCATTTTAAACGATTCTTTTTTTCCTGTTTGTGTTATGAAATGACTACACTGAAAAGATCAATTTCAGTTGTCTTCAGTGGACTCTTTTTAGAGGATATTGTGAATCATGAAAATCCTTTTCGATGTGGAAAGGCCACTTTTCTGTTTCCCAGTCCTACAGAAAACAATTTTTGTCCTTATACAGTGCTAATTATGCCCTTAACTAGAAAATATGTGGTGTAAATTTCTCAGAGAAGAAACAATACTAGAATATCATTTGAAAAAATTGTGTACAAATACAGATCTTAGAAAAACAGTTTTCAAAGCTTGCAGTATGTCTGAACAGTTCTTGAAATGTACTTGGAATCTTCTGGCAATTTGCAATCACTTTCAGTATACTACACTTGTCACATTACGCAATTTTAAATCTGAAGAGCACTGAGTGAGAAAAAAAATGTTGCTTGTTCTGCATTTAGAAATAACTTGTGTTGGTCAGATCTGAACATTGTCCGGAAACAGAATTATTTAGCTCCAACGCAGACTGGCATTGCTAATAGTGCTCAGACATACTATGTTCTGGTTAGCTCATTTTTAGAATACTTCTGTCGCTAAAAGAAGTAGCACTTAAACCAAATGAAAGGACACAAAGTACAGTGCTGTAAACACACACACACTGGTAAACCATGTCCAATGTTTTCTTCATCATATTGGTTAGAGGATTTTTCACTGATTTCTGCAAGCAAGATGATAAAAGCTATTGGCAGCATCAGCTGCCGTAGCCAATTAAGTTCACCAATGATTACTGAATACAACGATTACAAAATAACTTCCACTCTACAGGAATCAACCTTTCTGAAAACCGTGCTATACTCTGTTGTGGATCTCTCTTTTTTTTTTTTTTTCATTGTTTTTTAGTCCTTTAATTAAAAGAGAACTGCTTGAAATATAGCTCCTAGAAGTTAGCTTGTTGCCATTGGATGTCTAATCTCTTTTGTAAGTACACAGTACTCACAATTATCTTCTTGGTTATTCTCATGACCTGTCTCTGACATCTTAAATGAATCATGACCAAAGGCAGGGAAACCTTCTTGTTTGACAGACACGTTCTCTTAGGGCTCTGCCTAGCAGGTAGGTTTGAAGCAGGGTAACCCAGCGCCTGACCCCCTTTCCTGGGATAACAAAGATTGGTGAGGGAGAGCCCCAGTTTCCTGACCAAGAGTTCCTGATCTATCAATTAATTTCACTCTCCTCCTGTCCTGGAAGTTGAATCATAGTAACTTTTCAAAGTGGAGGAGAAAGCAGTGATGAGATTACTGAATTTTGTATGGGTTTTCTTCCCCCCCTTCTTAAATATGTTATCCCAGAGATGCTACCACCATTGCTGGTGGGCTTGGCCTTGGCCAGTGGTGGGTCCATCTTGGCACCGGCTGGCATTGGCTCTATTGAACATAGGGGAAGCTTCTAGCAGCTTCTCACAGAACCCACCCCTGTAGCCCTGATGCTGCCCTGCTACTGCAGCCTTGCCAGGCAAACACAATACAATGCCAAAGGAGGTAGAAAGTAGCAATTCAATTAACTTCTCAGTCTGATGAAGCAGAGATTCATGTCTCTTGTTTATCAGTAGAGTATATCAGTTGGCAACTATAGATGGGCTTTAGTAGGAGAAATCTGTCTTTTCTGGTCAACCTGCCCACGTACAGCAAATAATTATTTTATGATACAAAAAGGAGCAGATGAGACAGTATGACCTGTTAAGACAGTTACCTGTACGCAGGGAGTCCTGAGTTTCAGATGCTGTTTCAAGAAGCTTGTATTCTATTCAGTTATTGTTTAATGTAAAATACATAATTTGACTAAAAGCCTTTAAAAACACAAATCTTAATGACTTGTGTTCGGTTTCCCTCAAAAAAATTTAATTTCACTATAAACCTGTCAGTGAATGTGGCTTGGCTTTAAAAATAAATCATAGGACATGGAACTAAGTAGTGTTTCTTTATCGCACACCTAGACAAACTATTTAATAATCTGCAGAGAATGGAAAATCTACAGATGTAATTTATGCTGCACAAAGTAGGTGAGATAAGTACGCAAATGGGAGAAGGGAAGGTAATAGATATGGAATTGACCTTTCACCGCTGGTGCCAATGCCAGCAGAAAGCAGGATCCCTGTTATCTCTGTTCCATTAACAAGCTGGAATAGTAGGAAGTCACCAAGTTGCTACTCTGTATTGTGGACACTGAAGTCGAAGTCATGCACCAGTAACAACTTCTATTGTTCTCACTCCTTAGTCATTTCCAGACTCCCTGAAGTGACTTTCTATGTTTGACTGTGGAATGAAAAAACAGACATGACTCTCCTGGCATACAAGGACTGTGGGAACCTTCTGATGCATTCTTTCATCTGCCATCCTCATGCAGTTCTTACGTGGGATGCTTGTCATGTTTTAAGTGAACACTTGATCCCTTCACGGAATGGGAAGTGAGTTTTGCTGAAAGAGTATTTGTCTAAAGTCACCTTTGTTTTTATGACTTTAGCAGACTCATATATGACATCTGTCCTTTCAGAGAACTTGTCTAGAAATGGTACAGTTTTGCTGTTAGTCACTTGTTCATCTGAGTTTCAGAGACTTCAGAACGACCTTCCATTCAGCAAAGGGGAAGAGGATCCATGCTTGTTTATGTGGTGTTTTTTTAAAGGCTGTTTTTGAAGAAACTATGGAAGAGTAAAAAACTCTTTAGGTCAAGAAGAAAAACAGTTACAGTACTTGTTAGAATAGTTGTGGAAGTAAAAGCTGCGAGAAAGTAATCTTGTAAACCACAGTTCAAATATCACAGCACAGAACTAGAAAACTTTGTTCCACAAGGGCTTGCCATAAAAGGTAATGCATCATCAGGTGGCTGGTGAAGGGTGGAAATATATATTTCTTTGTCAGAGCACTTGCAGTATTTATACTGAGTAAAGCTGAAATCAAGAAACAAAAAAAGACAGTAAATTAAATAGTTATTATTATAACTAGCCAGTTAGATGCAACATAATGAATGATTTTATAAAAATGATTCTTTCTCAAGATGTCCACATAGATATTTAATGTATTTAATTCTGACTGGTGTACAGATATCACAGAATCACAGAATGGTAGGGGTTGGAAGGGACCTCTGTGGGTCATCTAGTCCAACCCTCCTGTCGAAGCAGGGTCACCTACAGTAGGCTGTAGAGGACCTTGTCCAGGTGGGTCTGGAGCTGAAAGCATCTCCACGGCAGGAGGTAATCCGTCCCCACCCCAGCAAACATTGCAGTGCTGCAGTGCGTGTCAGCCATGGTGTGTAGCAGCAGCTCTTGTGGTGCTGGTTGGCTTTGCCCATCCAGCTGTAGGTCGTGGGCCAGCTGTGGCCCATGGGAGGTGTCCGTCCAACCTCCTGCTACTTGGTAGGAGACATGCTTGATAGGGAGGTGAGGCTGAATGGAGGTAACCATGGCGCTTGGCATCATGACCTGTATCCATCTTGCTGAGGGAGGGAAGCTGGTGTCTGGTCCCTGCCAGGTAGAAGGCTGCAGCCGCTCAGCTCCGAGGGCAGTACGGCAAACTGCTGACTTTGTATTGGAGAAGAGCAGTGCTGCTGAAACGAAGGAAAAAGGGGGAAGAAGTTGGCTGGGAGGTTGGGGGACTTGCAGCATCCAAGGCAGAAACACAACTCGGAGAGCTCAGACTGGGGCAGCAGGCATTTACGTTCAGACCGTTCAGCTCGCAAGAGCCGAGTCGATCCAGTAATAAAGATTTGTAATAAACTTCACAAATTTGAAGTGGTCCAGTCTACCTGAGAGGGGCTTCCTTCTTCAAAAGCACTAGCAACTGGAGTTGCTACAGGCCTTTAAACAGGACTTTTGTACTCATGATGCTTTAGAAGAGTCACAGAAAGATATGTATATATATGTCCAAAATGCTTGCTGGTAACTTTCCACTCAAACAGCAAGGATGGTATTTAAATTTACACACTTCCAGATTAAATAGGAAACTAAATGTTTAATACTATCTGGTTTCTTGAGAAACACAGATCTCAGAAAATACAGCGTGTATATCTTTCATGTATGTATTATCCTTCTCATTCTGCTTCAACTGTTAACTCCATAGATGTGCTATGTTTAAGATTTGTTGCTAAGTTTTGTGCGTGTGTAAGCAAAACCTTTTTCATTTGGAAAATTGCAGCATTGACCGTGGTGCCTACACAGCTGCTTCATAAATGCTTCGTAAATATATTTGCTAATAAAATTACAAATTCTGCTTTAACTAAAATGTGTACTTCCCCATTGGAAAAGGCTTTTTGAAATATTCAGACTGAACAGATTCACGTAATTCCATGTTTTTTGTCCCCTAAGATGTACTGTTATTTATTAATAATATATATTTGTTTATGTACTTCTTTTTTAAGCTGTCATTTAGGGATCTGAAAATGATGACTGAATTTAATGTTTTGAGTACCTTAATAACCAAAAATTTCTAAGCAAAAAATGTATGTTCATAAACACTTTTGATTTTGGAAAAAAAATTAAAATTAAAACAAGCAAATGATTCTGTGATGTAATGATTTTTATTTTCCTGATCTGCTGATATAACATGTCTACTTAGGAGTATTTTTGTGTTACTTAAGTAACCTTTAGGTATTCTAATGTATTTTACATACCGAACTATGTTAATTCATCTTAAGAGGCTAATTAACATTACCATCAATGTCATAATTTCAAATGATTTAGACACATCATTATGTTTAGTTATTACAGAAAAAATCTTTTATCTCTGATGGATATTAAACACTAGTTTTATGAAACTGCAATCACAGTTATTTGGCATATTAGTAACACTTTATTTTAATCATTTTAATAGCACTGATTGTAATAAACTCATTTGGGATTCATGTAGAACTAACATTTATTTCCATAAAGCGTTTCACAGTAATTGAACATTAGTTCGGTTATGAATGCTGGATTGCTGCCAGAATATTTCTTTCTTTTTTCTTCTGTTTCCTCACTGTTGATTTTGTAAACCCATCTTTCTGCCCCATTACCAATGAGATCATTAAATCTAAGGCCAGATTCTTAGCTAGCATAAATTGGACCTCAATGCAACTATTCTGATTAACAGTGATAGAAGATCTGGGTGGTAATTTTTGCTGTATTTTAGTATATCATAGACTTTTTAATCCCTGAGTCTTTTGTGACTAAGGTGACTTTTTTATTTCTTTGTAGACATGCAAATAGAGCATCTTTCAACTTACAAATCAGAAAAAGAAAATAATAATGTGTTTATGTAATGTCTAGTGTATCTGTTTCAAGTTACATTTGATTTTACTGAAAATATCCTAAGTGAGAGGATCTGAAGCCATTTGTAAGACTGCTTTCACACTCAAATCACCTTTCATGATGGGTATTATTTCAATAATAGCATTACTGTTCTGCAGTAATTTATTAAACAGTTTTTGAGACCTCCTTTGTCCTTTTCCTTAGAAGAAAAATGGGTTATTCACAAGACAAGTATCAGTACATTCTAACTTTGACTATTTAAATTTACATATTACTGTTGAATCAAAGTTTGAAGTGTAGGGAACATCTGCTTATATGTTGTCTGGTAGACAAACTATTCACATTCTGCACAAGATGTTCATGACACTGGCTGATATCTCTTGCAGATAGCTTTCAGGGGACATTTTCAAGAATGTCTTATGCAATTGTGATACATAGAGACGTGCAAGAACACACAGGTTGAAAAATGTGTTCCATTTTAACAATACTAGTTATTTTGCATGTAAATAATCTACTTGCACCTATTACATACAGTGAGTGGATAGGTGATTGTTACATAGAGGACGTTAAGAAGGATATTTTTCTTCTATCAAAGCAGTTATTCACAGATGTGTCTGGGTTTTTTTTTTTTTTTCCAAAGAGACTCCTCTTATGACTCAGATATAGAATGATATACAGCTTTTGCAAACAGATTTTTACAATAACAATTTCTTTAACAATTATGTTTCTATGTCACATTTCTAAACAAGAAAAAACAGGGAGAGGGAGATTAAAATATTGGTTATCTGCATAAACCACGTGATAAATTATGAAACTACTCCAGCAGTAAAACTGAAATAGGAAAACAGTGCAGCAGTTTCTGATGTGAGCAGAGACTTGGACTTTACCACATATTGTAGTAAATTCCAAAGCTTTTCATTTTTTTCAGAAATGCATTATTTAGCAAACGTTAAGTCATCACAACTAACAAGATTGGTTGAATTGCAGGTTCACACTAGCTGTCTGAATGCAACCCACATCCATGGTTCATCAGCCACTAAACACAAAAATGTTAGACACTGTTTTAAATAGTCTTGAAGTTCATCTTGAATATTTCACAGCATACTTGAACTAACCAGTTGTGATAGACTTTCCAGACAAACCAGGGGCAGCCTTGGTTTACAACTGGAAGTTCTGGAGTTTCCCAGTTACAAAGAGCAGAAAGCTTGGCTTGGTCTTGGATATCAGTTAAATACCTCTCACAAAAATAAATTTTTCATCTCGTATAATGTTTACTTACAAAATAGCAACATTAAACATTTTACATTGTTGTTGAACTTTTTTCTTAAGCTAAAAGTTACAGATTTGAATAGTTGGATGAATCAAATCTTGGATTAAAAAAAAGCTGCAGTCCTGTCATTTTGTCAATTTGTTTTTTTCATTAGATGGCTTTACCCTGTCCTTCAGTAAACGGAGAAAGAGAAAATAACAATTTCCTACTAAAAAGTGAAAAATATAGTTTCTTCTCAAAATGTTTGCAACACACACACACACACACACACACACACACATGCATGCAGACACACACACACACGGTTTCCCCAAAATAACTGACCTAGTAAAATAAGAGGTAAGTAAAAGTTTGGACAGGTCAATGGACTTGAATGAACACTGTGTTCAAAACTCATGTAATACAGCCATTACCAAAATCAGAAAATGGCCAGCAAGAAAGGGCATTTACTAGTACTGAAAACATTTTTTTACTAACTGAACTAAAAGGAAATCATACATTGAGATCAGAAAATAAGGGTGCATTGCCTTAAGTTAAACTTCCAAAACACAAGTCCACATCAAAAAACAACTTTGTTAGTTGCCCCCTCCCTGGAAGCATTCAAGGCCAGGTTGTATGGAGCTCTGAGCAACCTGGTCTAGTGGAAGATGTCCCTGCTCATGGCAGGGGGGTTGGAACCACGTGATCTTTAAGGTCCCTTCCAACCCTTACCATTCTATGATTCTATATTCTAGTTTTAGTGCATCTATCTCTTTGCTGTGATTGTGGTGTTTACAATCTGGGAGATGTTTTTTTTTCCTTTTATTGCTATTACGTGAGTATCTGCCTGCACATTTGTTAGGACTTCAGTGTGGTGAAACAGTGTGGTTTGAAGCATTATTGCCTGCCAAGTTTTGATTTATACAGAAAATATGAACTAGCTCTTTTCTGGAGAATGTCAGACTAGCAGCTCACCTAATGCTCTCTGATCCACAATGGTAATGTGAAGGTCCAAACACATTGCTCCTTCAGACAACCTTGAACCAAGCGTGTGTTTGGGATGCTCGGTCCAGAAGAAAAGTGACACTCAAACTTTCAAAGTGAGTATGGCGATGGAAGGAGCTCAGCACCATCTGCTTTGATCTACTGATCTCTTGATTTGCTGAACTGCTAATGGCAGCATGGCCTTTGTTTAATAAAAAGGCTGAAAGCAGAATGGCAAAAGTGATTAGTGCTACTGGAGCAAAAGGCTTGTGGAGCCTCTTATTAAGACTGAATAATATGACCCCACTGAGTACTAGCAGAGGGGAGAGCCCACATTGAGGCAAATGCTGCAAAGGGAAGAAAGAAATCTTGTCAGATGTATGCACAGGCAACTAATGAAAGCAAAGGTTATTTAATATGGATATGAAGAAAACAAACTGCTTGATAATTAATTTTGCTAGTATGAGTAATAAATTTCCTAGAGTGATCCCAGCTGATTATTGTTACAACTTGTCTTGTCTAGATAGTAACAAATATGAAGCAAATCTTTACTGTCAAAGGGCAAGATTTGGGTTGTCATATTTATACGTACTCACGAGTCTGATGGTCACAAAAAGGGTTAAAAACGTATGACTAAACTGATGCATTGGGAAGACCTCATGTGTCTTCAAATTAGTTGGACTTGTTTAATCTGACCACAGTTGTAAACCCTTTAATATCAAGTTCTAGGAAAAATGATAATGTTTTAGAAGTTTAAGATCATAAAGCTCCTTTGCCATAAAGATGACAACATAAAAAGCAATTAGAAAATTGTCAAATGAATATATGTCTTCTAAAGCTTTGATGCACTTAAAAGAACTAATTACAAAGAAAACTCCAGTGCTGAATGTAATGAATTGCAATATGCAAATCATGGATAAATTCAGGCAGACGAAGGTCCACAGAGACCAGAAGTTTGCCAAATGGCTTGTAAATGTAGACCATGATGGTTTAATACAATATGAGACTGTGTTTTCCTGGAGCTAATCTAAATAGTGGTCATTATGAAAAGGGCAATGGGAATGACTAACGCTCACTGCATCAGGATGAAGGCTACCCTCTTGCTTCAGCCATTTCGTGCTCAGTAGTGTATAAGAGCCTCTCACTGGTAAGATGCCATTTCTACCAACAGTTAAATGACTCGGCTTTACAAAAATATTACAAATATTTTTTTTTAAATTTATGAACTGCCTATGGCTACAATAAAAAAATAAAAGCTGCAAAGAAATTCTCTACATCAAAAAACATGGCAGAAGTTTTCAATCTTTCTGCTGCAACTGGGCACCATTAAATGTAACTTTGGACAGTGTTATACTACACTCAAACATCTCAGAGCCAAGGTGGAACCCAAATGTTGTTCTATTTCTTTTGATAAAAAGGTAAATGCAGAATAGGATGTATTTTGGGGATGAGTAGGAACTTCAAACACCGAATTTCTATGTGAAGAGCTCTGCTGAGAAGCACTAGCTTGAGTTATCTAGACAGGAGCCAGTGATGATTCTCCGTAAACCGATGTCTACTAAACTGTTTTATACAAGGAAATAAAAGTTTATTTGTGAGTCAGTTTATGCTTGTCTGCTCCCAAAATGGCCTGCCTGCCTCCCTTCAAGCTCAGCAAGCTCTACAACCATGGAGCTATATTACACTCAAGAAACTTTACTATCTGGAAATACAGCTGAAGCCACAATGCAGACACTGGAAAAATACCTGGTGCTTTGGTTCAGTGAGTAAAGCACACCTGGTACATTTTTGTTTTAATGTAGACATTGTGTAAAAATAAGAATACTTGTTATCAACGTAAGTCTTGCTTTTGATTCTTTAAGAAAAGTGCAAAGCTAAATTACTATGATTGCAAAAGGGATAATTTATTCCCCTTTCTTGTTCCTTGAGATAAATAAGCTCAGGTCAATGGCAAGTGAATAAAGCCTGTGTGCAGAAATAACTGGCAGGTACTTTTTAGGTGATAAGCAAGTGTTCATTTTTCTGTTTTTAATATTTGAATTAGAAGAGATGTAGGACTCTGCTTTCTAATGGAAACTTTAACCAGATAAATGTAGACACTCCATTTTAGTACAGATGCTCTTAGGCATACTAGTTCCTGCACACAGTGCAGAGCATTCCTGACTTTGCTAAGAGCAGTCTTTCCAATCACCTGTAACCAGCTGACAGTTCTTCTGTAAAATTGGTACATTGTCATCTACTTCCCAGCATGTGGAAGTAGACTTGATTTTTGCCTGTTTTTGAGGCACATGTTGAAATCAAAAGTGAGACTTAATTTTTTACTATTTAAATTAGGCATGTGTTATTCTCCTTCTCTATGTTTAACTCTGCATTCGTGAAGAAGTGGTATTAAAGTTCATAAATTCTCATCAGTCATTAAAGCAAAAGATGAGAAGTATGGGTCACTCGTCATCTTAATTAACACCTACCTGGTGTTTTCTAAATGAAGTGTCAAGAAGTAAAGGGCAAATTTGTGTTCAATTAATGCATTCGCAGTATTTGTCCCATAATGCCTCTTAATCCCCTTCAGAAATTCTGTGCTCATCTGGGGAAGAAATAATTTTCCCTGATAAATATGCAGTGTGATTTTTTGCATATTGTAGTGATTTAGGGTCCTATTCTGCATCCCCTGTGAAGTCTAAACATTCTCAATATAAAATAGGTCACACTACATATGAGAAAGGGAAGCACGTCTTATTTTCTGAATAATATTTAACCTGGTCAAATATATTCTGCAAGATGAATGCTATTATTTTCCAAATCAAAATCATCATTGTTAACCAAACTGTATAACACATCTTTCTGGAGAATATTTTATGTAATTAATAGACCAAGATCCATAATTTAATGAACAAACCACAGTTCAACATAATTACTGCTCAGTGCTATTCTTTGCAAAATAAAAACAAATCATTGACATTATTATTGTTTTAATACGCTTTAGTGATTAAATGGGAGCCATTGGGTTGCTTTTTTTTGTAATGAGAGTAAAAATTACATGCTTTGCTAGCTATATACTCCTGATACAAATACAAATAATTGAGCTTCTCTATTTAGATTCTTTGACGGACTATGATCAGCAACGTGATAAAGCAGAAACACTTTTGAGGGGTATTCTGAAGGATTTTTATAGCTGTGCTGGATATAAACAAAAAATTAGCAGATGTCCTCTGCTTTTGCTCCCACAAGAACTATAGCAGCCTACAACTGGCTGCTTGGACAGTAAATCACTATAGGTAAATCTTCACTGAAAACGGTGGTCTTATCTACAGGCACATGAGATGCGTGCATGGAAATCATAACATTTTTCATCCCTTTTGCTTTCATTAGATCACAAATTCCTATTCCTGTACTTGCAACACCAATGTATTTTTTTCACGTCTTGCTTCCTCCTGTTCCCTGTCCTCGCTGATATTCCTTCAGGCCTGTAATCATGTTCTTGGCATCAGCTGTTTGACACTTAGACTTTAGATTTGAAGTATGGGCCTTAAAGTATACTTTTCCCTAAAATCTGCTATGCCTTTCTTCCCCCCCCCCCCC
>Ga0065711_1003969_pt1 | contig 48829 bp, 21 predicted proteins | sample Hoacrofraction12_FD_59098 | JGI IMG/M metagenome (GOLD analysis project Ga0065711, IMG submission 59098) | Hoatzin crop microbial communities from Cojedes, Venezuela - Epithelial fraction 12 v2 (version 2) | ecosystem: Host-associated > Birds > Digestive system > Esophagus > Crop | place... | reverse complement strand
GCACAAACTGAAGCACAGGAAGTTCCGTCTGAACATGAGGAAGACCTTCTTCCCTCTGAGGGTGACAGAGCACTGGAACAGGCTGCCCAGAGAGGTTGTGGAGTCTTCTTCTCTGGAGATATTCAAGCCCCGCCTGGACAACATCCTATGCAGCCTTCTGTAGGTGACCCTGCTTCGGAAGAAGGGTTGGACTAGATGACCCACAGAGGTCCCTTCCAACCCCTACTATTCTGTGATTCTGTGATTCTATGTGCAAATTCTTGATCAACCTACTGACAAATTGTTAATACTGAAAAGAATTAAAGCCAGTGACCCAATTGTTTGTTACAGATAGTTCTCCCAGCCCTAGACATAGAAATAACTGATAAATTAGATAATATACATAATGCAGACATAGAGATGCACAGTAATTCAGCTGCTGCTCAATTCTATGTTATCTATTACAAACTAGAGAGAATTAAATCAACTTTCAAAGAAACATGGCTTTGATGGAGTTTGTGCATGTCTGCTGTTTTGCTCTTTAATCCACATTAATTTTATATACAGATTTGTTTTTCCTTAGTGTCAATTTCTGTTGCAAAATCATAGTCCTTGTCACTAGTTTTGCTTTTGCCTCTCAAAATTTTTTGTGAACATCTCATGTGAAGACTTTAGTTCTTGATTTTAAGAAAACTATTCTATAATATATCATAATATTTTAAATCTATTCCTTAAGAAATGAGCAATATTTTTAATTTAATATAGTGGAAAACTTTCAGTAATGAAAATCTAGTGTAAACTGCCCCTTAATTTTTTCATATTCAAACATAATTCACCTTCTAAATATCTGCCAATTCTGACTTTCCTATTTTAAAGGTACATTCCTTACTTCAACACAAGGAATGTTGAGATTTTTCCAAGTATTTCCTGTTTGTGAATTGTCCTCCAAGTCAGTGTGTTTCTTCTCCTTAACTGTGTGTTTGAATCTTTTAAAAGGTGGAAAAATTAAATAGGACTAAGATATGATTGCTGATATTTGTTATGCATACGCAGGGATTTGTATAAATAATACATATTATGCAATGTTCAAGAGAGAAATTGGTTATCTAATTCTTCAGAGAGTGTAAACAAAAGGTATGGATTAAAAATGAATTTGTTAGGAAGATTATGAGAACTATCTCAGTATATATGTTGCTGTTCTTTGATAGCTTTAACTTGCACTGACTCAGATGTGTGTAATTACTTTTGATTTCATTTTCAATTCAGGCACCACAAGACGAGTCATTACTTTAATTTTTTATTTGTTTACATAGTTGGCATCATAATGCACGATTTATCCAGTTTGCTGTCTATTGAAGTATTCCTCCATCTGATAACATCTGCAAACACTTGATTGCAATACAGCTGTAGAAAATTGTGCTTTATAAAAAGTAACTATGATTAAACATAAAAGACAGAATGAGTGTTTGCAACAAACAGGTAGGAAGATGACAGGAATACCTATTCACAAAGTGGTAACATCTTATTTCATTCAGTTTGATTTCTGGTGACAACAGAGTTTGTGTTCTATGTGGGTAAAACAGATGAATGGGAGTCAGTGTAATCTCTGCTACTGAAGAACCTGGGAATGTACTCTCCCATCTGATGCAACTCTTGTGTTTTAACACATCCTTTGCATGCCGATGAAGACTGGTAGAAACAAACTGTCAGAAAAATACCTCCTGCATATGCAAAAGAGCTAACTTTGCTATCTCTGGTGGTGTAAAGGAAAGAGCAGGCCAGGCAGAGTGTTTTGACATTAAAAATGCTACCTCTGTGGAGGGAAGCTCTTAGGTATTTGGGTAGCATAAACTAGAGTTTCCAAGACACATCTCCTGTCCTCACCAGTGTTTCGTCCACATCTGGTCCATCTCAAACCTTCTTGGCTTCCTGGAGAGTTCCTGGGAAGCAGAGTTACTCCACTTTTCTCTCCATGCCCTACTTTTCTTCCAGAAGAAGGAAAAGGGAGCGATAGGAAAGGAACTGGTAGGGAAGGGATGCTGCTGTCGTTGCTCGATGAGGAAGTTGGATGCAACAAAAACATGAACTTGAGACACGGGAAATGGAAGCTGAAGACTACTTCTGGGCTAGTGTCTGTAAAATCAGGCACAAGTGTGGGTTTTTTTGCAGGTAAATGAAGTTGAAATTCTCAGTAAACTCACCTACACACAGAACTACTGTAGCCCTTTGAAAATGCAGTATTACTTTCAGCTTTGTTGTTGCTCTGTGCCTGGCCTTTTTGATCTTTGTTCCCCCTTCATTGTAAAGCTGTCCTCTCTTGACTTCACAGAAGTCAAAGAAATCAACAGAAGGCTTTCAGATTTAATTTGAAACATTTCTCATCTTGGGTTTCATCGTTCAAATCCTCTGATCTCATTTTCTCATCCCTTAAGACTCTTGATAATCTCAAAGGAAAACAGCTCCCAGGCCACAGGACTACATCTATAAATCTTCAAAATCCTCTATCTAGTGCTGTTTCATCTGCTGTAAACCTGCAGCTTTGCACAGGTGAGTAATCATCTCTGCCCTAATAAAGTTGGTAATGTAATTTGAAATCAATTTGATTCCTCCCTTTTTGGAAGAAGCAATACTATTGGAAAATTAAATAGCAGGCCATTTGTTTGATGGCTACTCCATTATATTAAAGTCATCCTTCCTTTAGTCTTACAAAAAGCAAAACATGAAATAGTGATCTCTTTTCTCAAAAAAGTCACTTGGTAATTGCACAAGAGAATGGCAAACCTAATTTTTTTAGGTGATTTTAGTAAGCAGATTCTTCCTGAGAAATAGCTCTCCTGACAAAATCAAATTCTGCTGTTGCATTTCATAAGTGTCTTGAGGAGACAGTTACATAAGCTTAAGGGTGACTAGGCATTTAATGTTTCTGTTCAAGCTGACATTGCACAATATGGGCTCTCACAAACAAACTCTTATTCATGGAGCAGTACTTGAGTGTGTAATGCAGTAATGAAAATACCTACATGTACCCAAACTGTCTTTAATGCATTTGTTTACACAGCTTTGCCATTAAAAGACTTCAAGGCAAAGGGTTCAGGAAACACAATTTTTTTCTAGTACACGTAGAGACACTGAAGTGCAGCAGGAATTAAACCCACTAGTTTCTGGTTACTGCAAACCACTGGTAAGTTATTGACTGCAGCCTGCAAGTGCTTATTTGCCCTGTCTGGGTTGAGTATTCTCCAGCCATGATGCAATACTCTACAAAAGCCTCTGTAAGAAAACATTCTGACTCTGTTTCTGATTTTGCTAATGAAATTTATTTGTAAAGTATTTCAGGGAAGATTACCATCCAGTATAAATAGAATGAACTCCATTGACATTGGTGGAGTTTTGCTAAGTTTATACAAACTGAGGTTGTGGTTCTGTACATGTATGCTATACTGTTTTCTATTTGCACATGACTGATATTCACTCTTTGATTTCCTGAGCTGCAAGACAATATTCAAACACCTTGCAAGTATTCAGCAAGTCCAATTTTTCCTTTATTGTGTGCTTCTTGTATTTTCTTGTAACAGTTTCAACAATGGACTTAAAAATATTTATTATAAGATAAAGCACTGCCTGAAAGATCCAAGCAATAGATTTCCCCCTCTTCTTGTATTTCCATCCTAACAAAAAAGCTATTAAACCAGGCAGAAATCTGATTACAGTCACAGTTTTCAAGCATTGTGGAAATTGGTAAACACATGGTATTTGTTTCTGTGAAGCTGGAAAAAAGAAAAAAAAGAGTATTAAAGGGTACATAAAATGAATTCAGTTTTAGTTGTTGTTTTTTTTTTTCCTAGAAAGGTGTTTGTGCAGATGCTCTCTATAAAAAACCCAAAATATTTATTGCCCTTTCAGTTCATCCCTCTTGCTATTTCATTTCCTCCAGTCTATTTACTTACTTTCACTACCCCTCTCCAAAATACTTAAAGATTCAGCTACCTTCTTGAGTTTCCTCTTAAGTCATTTTTTGTTTCGATGAACCAGGTAGGATGCTGAAAAAGTACCCTACAGTTGTCGGTACCAAAGACAGATACTGAATATGATTAAAACTTCAGACAATGTGTGAAGTTTAACTATAAAATTTGCTAAATACTAAACCTGAACAAATATTGAAGTTAATCATGCACAATTTGTGATTTTGCAAAAGAACCTAAATTATGTGAATATATTATTTGCTCACTGAATTAGTTGCTCAGCACCAGTTACAAAGGCACACAGACAGCCTTTTTTGCCGTAACCTGAATGCTTCTTTGTGAGATACATGGCTATTCCAACAGCATCGAATGCACAGTTTTGCTTCAGGGAATATATAACATATTCAATATGCATTCTTAAAATATATTAATATTAATCACACTTACAGGTATATTGTCAGAAAAGGAGGCTCATCTCATTTTTAAGGATCCTTCAATACATTCAGAGTTGCTCTACTTCTGTGATAGAGACGCCCCAAGACATGCAGGCAGACTTCTGAATACTGTATCATCTGATTAACATTTAAGATCTAAAGAAAATCGTTAAGGCAGGCAAAAAAGAGAAATCAAATATAGGGAAACATTTCCTTTCCTGCAGGGCTATTGACCAATGGAGCTCTTGAGCTCTTTCATACCATATGTGAATATATCAGGCTCTTTCAAGGTAGTTTTGCAGCAGGCATTCAATTGTGTGTGATGAGCAGCTGTTGTAACCAAAACTGATATTTTAATTTAATCATATTTTGCTTCCCGTTTCTGAATAGCTGTCATGGTTTTCCTCTTTTAAAGAGACTGAGCACAACATTGCAATGGATGTAATTTACATTAACATTTTAAATGTTCATACTGGATTATATATATAATTTCATAACCTAGATATTGAACTGCTGTTCATCCAAGAAGAAATACAGTAAGTTGTGTGTTTTAGGTATAGTAAAGAGAAACCACAGGTCTACCATTCAATCACCTTGAAATACAGCTCGTACTCAGCTTCATGATACAGATTTTAGGTTAGGCTATGGAATTTAAGGACCCAATTACTCAATTAGGATTTATCATAATCTTTTAGGATGGTCTTTTCTTGAGATATTTCTGCTCATTGATGGAAACAATTACAAGTATTTCTAGAAATTCCGTAACTGTACTTTTTGTGATCAAAGTCTGTATAAAAAAAGAAAAGTTTAATACAAACAAATTTCATTGTAGTCTTGCAAAATCCTATATACAAAAGATGAAATTACTTTTGTAAATAGTTTCATACATTTGTGTCTTTTCTGCTCGAATATATGGAAAGGCACCAGTGATTTTTTTGTCTGAATAGTTGTTTAAACATTTTCCTTCATCTCTTCGGACTTGAACACTGATAAACGTTCTTCCTTTGGGAGAAATTAGCAGAGATACTCAGAAGCCCTCAAAGAATGCTGTGGAAACTACTTGTAAATTAATATCTTCTATGATTTCTCCTCTTTTTCTGGTTATTGACATTCTGGTAATGTATTTCAGTTTTTCTTGGATAGATTCCTCACTCACAGTTATACCCTATTTTGAAGAGCGTTTAATTTTCAGTATATGAAGAGTTATCTTCTAAGTATTGGAAATTCTCTATCTTTTGGATGCATAATAGTCTAGAGAGTGTGTAGACAGGGCAAGTTCTTTGGAACAGTGTCCGTCTTCGTAATGGGTTACTGTAGTGCTTTTGCCATAACAAGGCTGCAAGATGAAGACACTGTAGCAATGAATCATCCTCACTTGTACAGGAACCTGGATGGTTGAGATTAATCACCCCAAGATGCTTGCCTCTCCTCGTTAGATGAGGGCTAGAGAAGAGGTGACAGCGTGGACCAGAGAGCTATACTTTCAGAATGCTTATGTTAACAACAAATGTAAGCAAAATAGTTTTAAAATTTAAATAAGTGCTCAGAATTTTTTTATTTTCTCTGTCATTGGCTATCTGGATATGTTTTTTCTTTCAATAAGCTTCACTTACTACATAGAAAGTACTCTTCATTAGCTCAGAATTATTCACCTTAAAATCAAAAATTTGGTCATTGTCATGAGAAAGGTTTGGTTATATTCATGTCTAAAATATTTACATGTGAAGTCGTAATTCATCTGACCCGAAATCAACGTTTCACTGAGAGGTTTAGGCTCCACCTGTTGCCAAACAGAAGAGAAAGGCACCTCATAGGGGCAGTTCATCCCAACGCAAGCTCAATGGAAATATTTTCTTACACCTAACATTTGAATGCTTCAAACTGAGTATTCTGAGCCCAATCCTCCGTCAAGGTAAATCAATTCAGCTAACCTCTCTCTCTTAATTGCACATTATAAAAAGAACCTAGGAAAAATAGGGTGCTTCAAAGAATCATTTTAAACTAAACACATCTCATATGGAGTTTACATTTTTATGATCTGTTTACCAAATGTGAAAACCACAGCGGAGACTTTTAGAGAGTCAGAGAACTACAGAAGTATTCCCAAGAAGCCACACACCTTCCTGAAGATATCGTTCATTTTGCTTTCTACTGTGACACTCACATGGCAGCTTATTTTTCTAGAAACTGCTGTTTTGGGTAGTTGTTTTGCAGGGTGCCATTATTCACACAGCTTTTTCTTATCAGATAACATGTCTGAGTCTCTAGACACCTATAGGAAAATAATTGAGTGAAATCTTCTAAATGAACATGTAGCGACTGATGTACATATTTGCAAATATTTTGCAAACATGGAAAGCATGTGTTAAAATAATCCTTCTGTGAAAGATGACCACAAGAATTAGCAAAGGGTAATGTATGAAGTATAAATATAAAAAAATCCTAAAATTCTTCCTTTAGCCTGATTCCTTCTCCTTGCTTCTTGGTTTACACAGAACCCTACTGGACTGATACAAAACCCCTCCCTCATCCAAAGACTTGTTGAATCAGCCTTGCACACTCATCAGAGACATGTCTTTGAAGGGTGATTCAGGTGGCTACAATACAGTACACTCTGTATTATATTTTTCAAATACTTTTTCTATTACCTGCATAGCCAGCCCCTTAAAGCAGTGGTCTAAGCAGTGGACAATGAACTAAACCTAGCTGTCAGAAAACATTGGGTATAAGAGTATTCCCGAACAGATTTGTGCCTGGCTACAGGAGAGTGGTCCATTTGGGATTCAGAGTATTGAGCCCATGTAAGTCCCCCTGCGATCATACAGCCCTTGCTTCTGGGCTCAGTATCCAATGCCTTTTACTTATATATACTGTCCACTACCTCTTAAATGGAAAGTGTCTGATAAAACCTTCAAGCAATACAAAGAAATCAAACCTTAGTCAGTTTTAAACATCCTAATAACCAGTCCTATTTCATACTAGGTCAGCCTTCCTGAAGTGAAAAAGAAACAGATTTTTAAGAATTATTCCAACATTGACTTTGACAGGTATGTCCCAAATTCTTGTAGGATTGAATATATCCCCTTTATATATGTTAACAGGCTGTGAGGTAGAGCCTATGCAGGTATAAATTAGTGTTCAACTAACATGAATTTTAACACGTCAAACACTAAAACCACTAGAGAAGTGACTTACAAATGAGTTCCATTCCACTGAAGGCACTGGAAAGATGTTGAGTAACATCACTCTGGGTTTTGGCCTTGATTGCTTGAAAGGATTATTGTTATTATAATCCATATATAACTGGAATTTCACTCAGCTGTGAGATGTGGTATTGACAATTCCAAACATCTATTCTTAGTAAATGCATAGTTTTTCTTAACGGTTTTAGAGAAAGGAGACATAAGTATATGACTATTAGAGCAGGAAAGATGTCGGCTAAAGAGCACAGTTGTGGTACAAAATTCAATGCTGATTATATATTGCAGCAACTTACTGCACTTCTTTTACTGCTTTTGATTGTTGTAAATACAACCCATTTTAGCTAAATCTCCAAGATTTAGATTATGAAAGGGCAAAATCTGACAAATTTAAAGAATATTAAATTTGCAAATGGATACATTTTATGACTCCTTTACAGCTTTAAACCTTTCATTTTCTTTTCAGCTATAAATATTCTATAATGGCAAAAGAAGAATATAAAGTAAACTCAAATTCACAAACCCAACCTTTTTTCTGAGTAAAACTTTCTTTTAATGGTACATTTACCTAATACTGAATTACAGAGGAGTTCCAGCAGAAGTACGTATGACATCTGCATTAATATCAAATTAATCCTTTATGATCAATGCTATTGTCATGAAAACTAGACAAATTAATTAAATGAGCCACTTAAAGTGTTTCTTCCTTTATGCAGCTTTTAAATCTTATTTGAGTATTAATTACTCCTTTTCTTGGATTCAGAAGATCCGTTTTTTTCTGTTCAACTGTACCTCTCAAGGAGGAACCTGAACTGCAGAGTACTCTGATGATGGGGAACACATTACTTGGTGGTCAGCAAAAATAAGAATTTATCAATTATTAGTCACAATTAGAGATACTAAAACACAGTAAAAATGGTAACAGATACTTTTCAAAACTGGAAATCATTTTTTGTGGTGCATTCCTCAAAAATAACACCTAATAGCCACAGAAAATTAACTGATGGCCCAGTCTTTTTGCTCATATTACTTGGCTTGTTCTGAGATCTTGGAGCAGATGATAGAAAGACTAATTTACTGCGGCAACAACTGCAGGACATATCACTGTATCTCTGACACCTAAAACTTTCAAACTGGGGGAATACTCCTACATGTCTTGGAGCTTGGGGCCACACATCAGAGGAGTGGAAGCAATTTGTAAAGAGCTGTGAAGCTGAGAGTGTCTATGAGAATGCCTAGCAGGGGTTTGACTTTGCTACTCCACAGAATTCAGGTAAAGCACATCACCAAAATAAAGTGAAGAACGGCAGCATTATTGGCTACAGGCTTCAAGTTGCAGATCCACCACAGCATTAAAGAAAGACCCTACAGAGCACCTTCAGAGAGCAAGAAATATCTATTGATCTCTGAATCTCATGGTTCTGTTACTTTCACTGAACATAATAACCTCTGGGCTTGGAAAGCTAAGGCTAACATGACTTGCCATACCAATTTTTATGTTCTTAATGAATTTTATAAAGTTGCTGTGATTTTTATTATAGGCCACCAAGTACTGAATTCCACATCAGTTACCAAGGTATCAGAATGTGATTTATCATTAGGACGAAAATGAGAAATATTTTTTGCTATAACTGGGCCCTTGGTTTGAGCTTTTCTTTTCTTCCACCACTTAAAAAAGGAATCATGTTGCAATGAGTAACTTCAGAAATAAATTTACATCTCTTCATAGGAGAAAGCTTTTAGATCACAGCTTCTCTAATTATGGGAGTACACTTTTTTTATCAGTGGAGGCACTGGCTTGGGCCTTGACACAGCTCTGTTGAAGTTGTTACTATGCTTCAAGCCATTTTGGAGCTAGATTCCCCTAATTCAACGGTTGAGAGCTTTAAACATAGATGTACCTCAGGTCTCTACTCGTATCATCAAGTATGGAACAAGGGAATAAGAGAGAGTCCAGGATCAAATCCTTCTGAGGAAGGTTTTAATAAAACTTGAAGAGCCTCTGTGAAGTGTTTCAGCATTAACTAACTACTAATAGTGTTTTAGTGAAACGCTTTTTCAGCTGTGAATTGTTTCAACACTAATTTCAACAAAAGTTTAAATTTGTTAAAGTGTTTCAGGCAGATATACGTACTATATAATATTTGCATTTGATTTTTATGAAAGAGAATATTTAATAACAGATCATAAAACCAGGGTTTATCAAGTCTGACAATGAGAAAAGTAGGCCAGTATAATCAGTAGATCTCTATAATACAGGTGCAGTGTTTGACAATTACATATAAATCTTATTGTCTTAAGGCAGTTATGATATTCTACTTTTCAGGGTAGGCTAGGTTGAAATAAATTTTCTTTTTCTGCTACCAAACTGCTAATGACACAGATGTGTCTAAAGTTTCCTGTTGTGATAAAATATTATGATAAGCTATGATTAATGAAAAACAGCTCTGTAAAGTATGTTAATATATTTCTAGCATAACTGAGCAATCTATTTTATTAAATTATTTTAGGGATACAATTAAATCTAACTGTTACAGCTTTCCTAAACCCATCTAACTAAATTGTTTTTGTGGGAGGAAATTATATTTATTTGGTTCATTTCTCCAGTGGAAGTTTCTTGGGCTGCTCTATTTCTTCATATGTCCAGGAATGCTCAAATCACCCAAAAGCTCCTGAAGCTGCCCATTGCTGAGTCTTTCCTTGAAGGAATAGTAACTTCATCATAGATTATAGCTTAAACTCAATTTTCCACAACATGATATTTTATAAAATTATAGTATGTGCTATAACATTTGTTGTTGATTCACACCCAGCCTGAGGCAGAAAGTCTGCTGACTTGCAGGAGAAAATTGTGTTTCCTTGAATGAGAAAGGTAGATGACAATCTTAAAAGCAGGCATTAGTACTTTGATTTAAAAAAAATTGTTTGTTGTTATCTAAATATTCTGCAGATCATGAAGCTACAGGGCTGTTAGGTGTTAATATTCTATGGTACCTTCACACAGAGCAGTAACATCATCATGTTATTTGCTGCAGTATGTGCACAAACAATAAATACTGGATTACATGCTGGTCTGATACATATCAATATAATTTCAGAATTACAGTTCAAATCAGTGAAGCAATTTCCCTGGAATTCCTCAGGTTGAATCCATTTGTGAGGGCAGAGAATTTAACTCCACCATGGCCTTGTCACGTGTCCTTTCAGCTCCAGTATTCTATTAATGATTATGTAAAGGGAAAGAGTACATAAAAAGAAAGCATGAACATAGTATTAAACCCCAAATACGCCTAAAGAGTGACTAAGGTTACACTGGCTCTATTAAATATACAGACCCAAAAGTGTTTAGGAAGCCATGAATGCCTTTTGTATGCATGCTGCTGTGTGAGAAAGAGTGTGGTATGCAAATATTCAAGCTTCTTTCAATCATCTTATCTTCTTTTCAGGCTGAGAAATTGAAGGTCTAAGATACACAAAACAAGTAAAACAGGTGATATGAATCCCATCCTAAGACTTAAGTTAAAACATGAATCCTGAAAGAATGAAGGCTGGTTGTAAGAATTTGTCCTAAAATAAGTTTAATGTCCAGAGAAGGATTCATTCGGTGTAAGTGCAAAGAAATCTCGTCAGATACTCCAGGATACCAGAGAAATGCCAAAGGGCTTACGGATATGACCTGGTACCTATGGAAGACTCGTGCTGCCTTAAAGAATCCAATGAGAAGGAAGGAAAATACCCCAGGGCATCTGAACAGCTATTAATTGTGTATACATGGGCAACAGAATCTCTGCTTCTATTAAGTAAGTTTTATATGTTTTATATTTTTAAGCAGAGGTAATTTTGATTTGATTCTTGACAAAGTAATGTTCAAAGAAGATTTGGCTTTACTGAAATCAAATTATTCTTTTGACAAGATAATATTCTTGGATTATTACTTCTAAAGCATAAAGAACGTGATGTTACAATGCTTTCTAAGTAGTTAAGGTTACATCTCACTTTGTGTATTAGATTCAAAGAAATATGAGAAAGTTCAGATTACCTAAAAAACCACACTTCCTTTGTTTTCAAATTCTGCATAGGAGCTTTATAAATGCAAGTTATCTGACAACCTGGGCAGCAATCTCCTAGGAATGATCCAGACATCTCAGTGTCATGAACTCTGTTTCCTATAGTGGTTCTAAACTCCATTCCCTGATCTGAATTTATCCTTCTGGATTTGAGCACTGCCTTTTTAGCTCTCATCTAGATTGTGAAGCGACATTACTCTGTCTACACAGTCTATTTGAACAATTGCATTTTACATTGTTGTTTTCACCATTAAGTATGAATCTGAATAATGCATGACATAAAATTATGGGATGGGCAATTTAAATTGAACTAACACTGCATAACTTCATATTTTGAATCTCCTGACTTGTACATGCTTGATTACTCCGACTAAATGTTACACTAATGTTTCTTTATTTACATTTAATATTAAAGACTATTTCCTTCAGATCCTGTAAAGGTGTCTTTATAGCCAAAGTAAAACTGGCAAATATTCTTCATTATATTAATGCAAGCATAAATATATTAATTGGAAATTTGTGTACTGGTTAAATTCCATATGCTGAAAATAACTATCAGAGCAGTAGGTACATCTCTGCATGCTCAAATAATGTCTTTGGATTACCTGATTGATGTAGAAATCTTAGATGGAAAAAAGTGGTAATTGATATTATCAAGGAAAATTAGCATTAAGAAATAGCTCAATTTGAACATTTTTCATTTCTCCCCATATGCCGGGAGGTTCGTGTTTCTTGGACTCAAAAAATAATTTCTTGTAAGCTCTTGCAGAAAACTTAGAACATTCAATATCTGTAAGCCTTTACAGTCTAGTTTCATGGTCTATTTTAGGACTTATTTAGGACTTTTCAGTATAGAGAATAAGAAGTGTAGATTTTCTTTAAAATTTTTTTCTTTTTGCATTTCTTATATTCTCTCTTAGCAGTCAGGGATTGTGCTACAAAACCTTCTCTGAAGAATGAAAAGAAATAATAAAGCAATGGATGGATTTTACTAGTTACAAAGGTAGAAATATATGTAGCTGAACACATTCTAATCATCCCTTTGTGACTTAAGTCTATCAACTGCAGGAATTAGGTCTTTTCTCCCTGGAGAAGGATCATGGGGGGGACACCTCATCACAGTTTTCCAGTACTTACAGGGCAGCTACAAAGAGGATGGAAGCTCTCTCTTCACAAGCATCTACAGTGAGAAGATGAGGAGCAATGGGTAGAAGATACACCAGGAGAGATTTCATCTCAATGTAAGGAAGAAATTTTTTACAGTAAGAACAACCATTCAGTGGAACAACTTGCTCAGGGACATGGTAGAGTCCCCGTCATTGGAGGTTTTCAAGACGCGGCTGGACAGGGTACTACACAACCTCAACTAGGCTCCCTTTCCAATGAAAAGTTGGACCAGTCGATCTTTCAACGTCCTTCCCAACCTGGGCTGTTCTATGGTTCTATGACTCTGTGAACTGACATGATCAGAAAGCATTTTGAAGCAGGAAAAATGAACTTTGATGGAAAAAATTGTAGGGAAACACTAGCAAAGTCCTGGGGAGAAGGAGAATCTGTCTTATGAGGAGATTAATTTTTTTTTTTTATCTAGGCTAGAAAGGGGCCTAAATGAGCTTTAACTACTATTTTTGAATGAAACAGAGGGCAAATACTGGAAGAACAATATTTAAGCGAACAGATAATTGGGGTGCAAAAGTAAATGAACATAGACTACCTTGGATACATTTAAGTTAAAAGTTTTAAGAGAGTTTTCAACTACAGAATGAATTATGTTCTTTGTGTTCCAGTAGCAACCAAAAGAGTAGATACATTTACAGGTGAACAGTAACAGCAGTAAAGGAACATTTAAGGGTATAGTGAGAACAGCTACTGCCAGAGGTCAAGTAAATATGGGTGTTATGATTTCATCCTCATAATTATACCAGAAATTAAGACTATCAAACCCTCAAAATTCCAACATAAATTTTGTTTTGCCCACTGCTTCTAGTTTTTATTTTATAAAAACAATTTCCGGGTAGCAGCATCTTCCCTTTTTATTTTTTTTCCTAGGGCTAGCTGTCTTTACTCCCTGAAGGTCATCATAAGGCAGTGTTCAATGCCCTGCAGGGGACCAAAGTTCCAGTTTGGGCTGCTCACACAGTAAAGGGGTGCATTTCCACACTCACAGCACCACTCACTTTCTGGATGGAGGCTGAGTGGTGTGTGACCAGCCCAGGTCTGTCTGTAAACATCCCAAGGGCTGCACTTCACAGAGACATCTGGGGAGTGAAATGGTAGAGCCCAGTACATGTGATGGAGCTGCTATGGAGAGGGAAGATGGGGAAGAGCTGACACTTCTTTTCTCAGGAATCACCCTGTTCTGTTCCTCAGCCGGCACAATATTCGTCCCTTAACAAAAGCAGGTTACACCATGCCATTACAGCCTGTTGTAACCTTGCGAGTGTCTTTATATCCTGGGAGTCAAGCAAAGAAAAAGCTTTCAAGAACAGAAGGGTCTTAGTGCCAGAAAAATTCATTAATGGAACTCTGAGGATATGATGAGGTTCCCATTTTAAAATGCCAGGAAACAATGCAGACATTCTGAATGTTAACCCACAGATAAATGATTCTCTTTTTATATTCCTGATGATGAAAGTTTTGACCTTCCGCTCATCATTCCATATTTCCAGGTAGTGCAGAACAGAGCCCGCCAGGGCTAGTAGGGTGAGAGGACAGAGGCCTTTCAAGGGAAAGCATGTCTTTCATTGCGTGTGAGGGGGGAAAGAAAATACTCCCTTTTGCAGGAGTTACGTTTCAATAGCATCACTGTCTTTGTTATCAAATACAATATTTTTATGTTTCCTTTACAAACTTGAATTTAGGCTCACTTTCTGCCAAAATGACAACTCCAAATATTATCAGGGAAGAAAAGAATGTGATTTTAATCTAAATTCTGCCTGCACAAAGCTCTTTTCATTACAAGCCTGGAAGCCAAGCACAAAATATCTACAACTTTTGATTAAGATCCACTGAGAATTAGGTATAAACTTACAAGCTTAAGATTCCTCCTGCAGTGCTGCAGCGGAAATATTGAATGCTGATCTTTTCCTTTGTCTCTTTTCCTGAAGACACTTCTGTCTTTTAGGTATCTTATGCTAAAAAATGAATTCTTTGTCATGTAAAGAACCTAAATCTGTCATAAGAAACTCAGATGAAATAACTTACTGCAGTATTTTAGAAAGAAAAATGCCTGAAAGATTAATGGTATGCAGGTAATCTAGAGGATCAGGACTGGCAGAGTATCAGTCAGCTTTCAAAGCCTTTACAGATGGAAAACTAGTGAAGGTATGAGTAAGGTGTTTATGACTACTCTAAGGTTCACAGAGATGAGTGGGGAACGTAAGCATGAACAGAGGTGTGAATTCTGAACCACTGTGAAAGAGTTTTTTAAAATATTTTTTATTATTTCACAGTTAGAAAGAAAAATGTCAAATGATATTGGCAATAAATAACAAGTAAAACTGCGTGCTTAGCTTAGGGAAATTAAAAATACAGAATGACATATTACAAGTAGATATTCTGATAGTTAAAGGTGGGGCACCTTGGAGAGATTGTTTTGGTTTTCATCAGCTCATGTCTGTTTTCAAATCTAATACCTCTTCGTATCTGCGGAGCAAGTGGGAGGTATTGCAGTAAGATACCATAACAGCTCTCATTAATATTTAAGGATCCACTGCATCATTTCTGTTGTGTACAGAATCACCAATATATGTTCAATAGGGGGCTTTATAAGAAGCAAGATCCGGCTACCTAGTCTTTACTATATACATATATGTCCGTGCCACACGCACATTTAAAGGCTATTTGATTAGGACTTTTTTCAGGTCTTTTTCCTTCAATTTTGCAGTCATAGTTTAGGATGTGGTCGTTAATTACATCCACTCAAAACAGCCAGTAATCTTTCCTCACTGTCAATCAATATGAGTGAGAGGTGGCCAGTACACACAAGTAGCCATTGCTTGTGCAAATTTGAGATTCAAAGGACAGAAAGCTGCATTCTGGACTCAAAAACTCTGAAAAGAAGTCTTTTTTACATAAAATACTTGTAATAGAGGTTTGGGTGTCATTTTTCCTTTTTAAGCTACTGCTTGGTACTTTAATTTACTCCTAACACATAAACCATACACACTTGGGACAGACAGCAGGACATAGGTGTATCATCACTTCCTTGTTCTAGCTTTATTTTTTCCTCAAGTGGCTGAAAGAACAAGTGCTAGTCTCTGAGCACAGCTTTATAAAAGGAGCAATGTAATGCATAATACCGCAAATTTGCTGTGAGGGAAAATTTTAAATACATAAGATTCATTACTTTGGAAAAAAAAAACACAGTTTGTGGGGATTTGGGGTTTCCTCATAGACAGCAGCACTGTTTGCATTTTACATGATAATAGCTGTTTAAAGATTTATAAATTATTTAGACGAGATTCTTATCTCCTGATTTTTTAAATGAGACAAATATCTGTTTCAGTTAGAGGTGATGTTACAGTTTGCTATAATTCTATTTAATATTTATTTATAAGGGTTAAATGAACTGTCAAAAAATGCTTAGTCAGGGATGTCTTGTAGAAGGTAATTTTCAGAGATCATGTTTAAGAAAACATTAATTTCCATCACGACATCCAGTGTAAAGTAATTTCATTCTCTTACTGATACTTTCAAAAAACTTCTCTGGATGTTGAATAAAACAATGAACAAATGAAAGAACAAGTTTTACTAGCTTCTCACTGTTTCCCTTGCCCTAGTCATTAAAGCAGTCATCTGTCTTTACCTCATTAAAGCAGCTGCTTCTGCACTCTAGCTAGCTTTTGGCTTGTAAAGCACCTGTAAACAAATCTGTCAGATACAGACATCAAGTCAGAGAGGTTACAGAGCTTTCATTTTTTAAACTAACAGGGTCTTAAATGGTCCCGTCTGCATCCACAACAGGACATCTTAAGGCCACAACCATAAAGTCATTGCACTTACAGAAATGGAGAGCAGCCCAGACTCAGACAAGCTTTGACTGCGTGACTCAGCATGTGGACATGACTTTTCCTTGCAACCTTGCACTTCTCTCTGCCTTTTTCTGATCCAGCTTAGCAGACCCTCTTCCAAGCACTATTTGCACACAGTGACATCTCTTTGTGCTAAACTACTTGATATTGGCCCTGAGATCATTATAAATTTGACCTTTGCACCCTACCCACCAAATCAAGGCTGTTATCACTATCTGTGTCCATACTGCAGAATTCCACAAGGCTGGGTGGATGTATTTTTCTCCAGTCTTGGCAGCAACTTGCAGTATGTGAACAACTCTGTTTGAAGACCTATAAATTTAATACCTATGGAACTTCTTCACTCAACTGGTCATAGAAAAAGAAAAAACATTAATAAAAAAAAAACACAAACCCCAACAAATAGCATCAAAGATACTTCATACTTTAAATCTGCTTTAATATTTATTTATTTTCTGTGTTTGCTGTGCCCTTTAAAACATTTCTAACCATTCCTGTGGCTCGATACACTAGAAATCTTGCAGGTTAATTAAGATAGTTCTTATCAGAAACTACAGTAATGGCCAGCTAGCCAAAACACTAATCTCCCAATATGTGGCTTAAGCTTTGGATCTGAAATCAACCACATTTGCAAGCAGTCTGAAATATTATACATACTGCAGCCGAGTATTAAAACCCCTCCCATATCTAGCTTTTGAATTTTGTTCCCAGGACTCACTCTGTCATGTTCAGTATTATTTCACCCTGCAAAGAGCCCCACAGATTTCCACAGAATATATGATGAAGTTATGCGTGTATCACTTGAAGGAAGTCTGTCTTTGGGCCCTGTAGTATCTCTCACAACACAAGCAGTACAGTATTTTTAGAACATTAACCATATGGGCTGTTCATTGCATTCACGGAGGACTGTGCAGCATGTTGTTGCTCCAGCAAACTTAGATTTCATGCAAAGGAAGGACAGTCAATCTGATATTAGTACGCATGTTCAAGCTATGTATCTAAAATTAACAATGTCTTACTCCTTTTCACTATATTGCTTCACATGTAACTGTGTCCATGTCAGGAGAAGTTTAAGAAGTCCACTCCTATATTCACTGTAGAATTTATCTTCTCTGTATAAAGGTCATTCAACTTGATAAACAGTATTGGGGAACGGTTGTTTGTGTGTGTGTGTATGTTGTAGTTTATTTTTCATTTTGTCAGCAATTAAAAAAATGGCAATGGCTGGTTGTTCAGTGAGATCTGTTCTAGTTTGCTTTCATTTTGTTCCAAAGAAGATCTATGTTCACAGGAGAAATCTTCACCCTGAAATACACAGAGTGGAAAAATCCCAGAGGTACTTTTTGAATTCTACAGGGAGTCAAAAAATTGCCATTAGTGAAAGCATTGCTTCTGAAGCTCTCATGTGGAAAGAATCACGGGGCTTGCTGAATCTCACAGCAAAACCTGCTGTCTCAGCAACAATTACTGTAGATGTGCTTACAAAATGACACCACTGACAATATCAGCATGCAGCTGGGATCTTAAATGGAACCTGCTGCTCCACACCAGGTTATTCATGCATACAGACCCATGGACAGGGAAAAGCAGGTAGAGGGGCAGAGATGATGTGACTCTGTGTGTGTATATGCAGATATATATATGTAGTTTGCATTCAGAAAAGCAAAAGAAGAAAACCAGAGTCATGTATTTACAAAAGAATTGTAGAAAAAGGTGACCAGGGTGAGAGGACAGCACCTGCCACTCAGCAGGGGACTCAGGGCATCAGGAAAGCAGCGCGATGCCAGCAGGTGAACAGGGCAGCAGGAGCCTGGTCAGTGGCAGCCAACACATGGCCAGGCCAGCAGGCAACCAACACCTGGCCACTTCTTTGTGAACCAGCCAGCGGGAGCCTGGTACGGAGCGGAGAGCGGGTGGACGGGGTGGCAGCCAGGCTGGGTACCTGGCAGCTGCTCTGGGGTCAGCTTGTCAAGAGAGCTCACTACACAAAGCCATGAAAATTCAGGGCTGTTTGCTTATTCTCTGTTGCCTTAGGATTGTTCACACAGTTTAATAGGACAGATGAAACTCAGCTTCTCCAAGGTACCTTTAGTGTGGAAGGGGAAATCTGTGTCACAGTCTAATCGATTCTCCTACAGTCATTTTCAACAAGAACGTTAGCAGAAAGTGTACACGATGGTCATCAGGGCTAAAGAGCTGCCGCAGTTTCAGCATCTCTTGAGCAACACTGGAATGAAGTTTCCTTAGTCACATTAGTCAGTCATTAAATGATTCATTTTTTAAGTACCATGGTCTGTATTTAGATCTCCAGGCAAGCAAAGCTAACGCAATGCCCAGTGTAAAACTAGTCACAGCAGTAACAACATTGCAAACATCCTTCAGCCAGCACTACAGTAACGAGATCATTTTACTAATCTCCAGAGGAAAAGACAGAGATCGTGGAACAGCTGATGGCATTCATTATAGCTCCACATACTTCAAGGCACTAAACCAACTGGCACCGTCTAGATACTGGCTTTGTATGTCCATCCTGTCCCTGATAAGCCTTGCAGAGTATGGCAGCCAGAGAAAAACAAGTACTTTTGCTGCAGTACCATATCCTCATTGTGAAGGAGAAGGCTGCAACCAGTGTGGAAATTGAAAAGATTTTAAGATCTGATGTTGCATACCTCATTAGGCTCTTGTAATGAAAATTATATTTTTTCTATGCCTTTTATATACTGCAGTCATTCCCCAAAGAGTTAACCATACAGCTGACCCATTCAATTAAAAAATCTTTCAGTGATTCGAGTCATCTGGGACAAAGCTCGATATACTTGAAATTAAATCAGAGTTCATTCTTTGGAGAGAACAGACAAAACCTCTATACTGATCAGAATGTGTCTTTGTGTTTTTTGTTCTTTCTTCCTCTTCATTGCTGATAAGTCACTCTCTACAGAGTGCATTTCCTGAAGGAGAGTAACCTCTTTGCTCCCTGGCAATGACATGCTGCAGGCACTAACACATTGCTTGGATGTATAAGCAGATGGATATTATGTAGGAGAAAAGAAGTGGCACTACCTCTGACCATTACGTTGATGGAATTCTATGGTTAAGTCTGCTGCTTGCATTTTTAAGAAAGATTTTTTGAATAAATAACTTTAAAAAAGATTTGTGAATATAACCCAGTCCAATGTTTTAACAGAAATATATAAAGTCTTCAGAGGAAGAAAACTGAGCGAAAATCACCGGGAAAAAACCCAAACTAGCTACTTTGAAAGAAAAGTGCTAACAACAATGTTGCTAATGGTATTTGTTCCAGAAACAAGTGTTGAAACACTAAAATAATGCCTTCCTGTCAGAGCTAGGTTGAGTAAATAATGAAGCAATAATAGCTTGTTCAATGGATAGCACATTATCACTGCAGAAGAGTAAAATATACTACTTGGAGAAAAGTGTGAAATACATTAAGAAGCAATCTGCAGGTAAAGACTACAATATATCGTCATAAAGGTCAAGAAGTAAGATTGTGCAAGCAACCTTGGCTGTTAATTTCTTGACCGGGGTGCTTAGCTTCGCAACCTTTGCACTTTTTTCATTAAGACATTATAAGTAATTGCACATTTTTATAGTGTTCAGAGGCTCAGATACCATGGAAACAGACTGAAACAATGGGAGTGGTTGTAGTATTGAATAATTAGCAGTGAGTTTTGGAATAAAGCTTCTGATCAGTGCTTATCGCTCCGAGTTCAGTCTCACACTCTGACTTGACGTTATTTGCGGTGTGATTTTTGTCTGTGTTCTTATGTAAATCTGTACATGTTCCCATCTGCCAGTATGTACACATACATTTTTCCATGTAGTAGAATATGTGCTTCCTCTCAGAAAGCATGCTTTATGATGTAAATGTACTCACACAGTACTACTTACTGAAAATTAATTTGCCAATGAACTGTTTCTCATTAGAGTGGTTTGCTTTGTTGCAGAGGAAATCCAATAGTTGTGTGCACTTGTTTCTCAGCACAGTTCCTGCTTTTTGAAGTTATGGCTATTTGCATAATGTGATCTTAATGTTCCAGATCTGCAGCTCAGCATCATGATATATTATTAATAAAATACCTCCCTCCCTGTGAAATTCTCCGTGAAATTGAGAAATTATGTTTGAGAAACTTTCAGAGGAGGAAGGAGGAGGATTTCAGTATGAATTGGCAGGAGTTTGTTGTCCTGGAGATACTTAGATTTCAGTTTATGTGAGAAAATCACTTCAACCAGCTATATTTGCTCCAGGAAGTACATACAAATGCAACGTGGCTCAGCTATGCTCGAGATGCATTAGGTAAATCATAGAATAGAATCATTTATTTTGGAAAAACTTTTAAAATAGTCGAGTCCAACCATTAACCTAACACTGCCAAGTCCACCACTAAACCATGTCCCTAAGCTCCACATCTGCGTGTTTGTTAAATACCTCCAGGGATAGTGACTCCACCAATTCCTCGGACAGCTTGTTCCAGTGCTTAGGCGGCAGGTTCCAATGCTTCCAATGCAGAAAGCACCCTTTTATTTCTATTTTTGCAGTGGCAAACGTCTTGGAAATTCTATTTAGAACCTGTGAGGTAAGATCAAAAATTATAATGTTCACATGCACAGAATCCCGTAATGTTATAGATCCAAGGGCTGTATGGCAACATTGCACAAGTTTATTCTGAAACTATTTTTAAAGTTAAAGTTTCTAATCAAATTTCTTGTGTAACTAATGAAGAGGAAACAGATGTTATTTTGCTGTTGTCAAGATAATGTTGTTGTCAACAAAGTGGGTAAAGACTAATTTTTTAGAATAGCAATCACCTTTATGAATAGCTGCTTTTTTTCCACTGAAATCTTATACATTATTTCATGCGTCTTGGCTGTAAAGCATATTCCTATTCTGAATATTCCCACGAGGATTCATCTTAGTAAATCAATCTAACCCTCAAACATTCTCTTGGTTTGGCAATCAATGAAAACAACACATTTTCAAAATTGTTGAAGTGATCGATGTATTACAGGAATTTGGAGAAGAAACTGAGGCTTTTTTTCTGTTCTTCTAATATAAAACTCAGCAGACTGTAATTCATTTAAATAACATGAAACAAGGGATATCTTTTCTTTCTAGGGCATATCTGTGCTCACACACAAGTGCATGTATGCACACACGCTCCGTGATAGATAAACACAATGTTTTTCCTCATTAAATGCTGGTCATTTCAGCAATAAGAAAAAAACTCTACCAAACTGCTTAGTAATAGCTTCCTATCCCTCAGCCATTATGCATTTATAATAAGTTTGCAGCATCCAACATGGAGTCTCTGCTGATAGAATGGTTTCGTTCTATCATGGGATATACTGCATGAAACATGAAGCAAGCCTAAGGCCAACAGGATAACACTGATTGTACTTGAAAATTAAAGACAAGTATCTAGGTAGTTATTTGGTTTGGGAGAGTAAGAGGTATTCTTTTGGTAGATTTGCTTTGCCTTCTTAAAAAAACCACTTCAGTCTCCAGAATTCTTTCTGAAAGGGAAACCAAAATTCCTTTATTTTTGTAAGGAAAATATAACAAAGTTGGACACATCCATACAAAAGTATTGTCAATGCAAAGCTAATCTGTGTGAAACATCAGGAAGATATTTGAGCAAGCCCTATTAACATACCAGTCCAGCTTGTAGTAAGACACATTAGCAGCTTTTTCAAACAGGATGAAACACCATTTGGAGAGGAAAAACATCGTTTTAAGGTTTTGCAGGTATCATAATGATAGTTTTTTCTTAACACTGAATATTCATGATGCATCATAAAACTAATGATAAACATAAAAACTGATGTGAACGTTTGACTAATCTCTTCTTATTTGTTTGGAAGAACTGTAGTAATTGCCTGGTTTGTAAATTAAACATCTGCTATGGGAATAAAGAAAAACATAACTGAGCATATTCAAATAAATTGAATTCACCATAGTTCCATAAATCTTATTATATAGGCTCATCAATTTTATTAAATCTGAATGCTGATTTGCCTTAGAAGGCAGCACCTTAATTTCTTTTAGATACCCTATTTGTAACAATAAATGTTTTCTGGTTTTAATAAACTATTGTTCTTATTTAAAGGTTTTGGTTTGCTTTTTTTTCCTCTAAAATATGGTCGATAAAACAGCTGACTTATGTAAGTTTGGCTACTATATTTGTTTATTACCAAACTGTTACCCAGGACCAACATAATGTCAAAAACAGTCTCTGCTTTCACACCAGCCATTTTCAGACATGACCTGATTTTTGGTACACATGGCATTTAGAGTAACCCTATTTTGCTGCCTGCCAAGTTTCAAATGGTAAAAGACTGGGACAAAAGCTAAACAGAAAGACATTTTTTAAAAAAGCGGACACCAAGGGGTTCTTTGTTTTCTTTTAAGTAAAAAGAGAAGAAACTATCTTGGACCAATTAATTTTGAAACATTAAGCTTTTAAAGATAGCATAAAACAAGGAGTTCATTTCGGATTGCAACCATTATTACTCTGTGCATGGACACCAGAGGTAAAAGACCTGCTTCCTTGGTTCTTTCTCATGTTACCAATTCCAGAGTAGAAAGTCATCTTCGCTGTCTGTCATATGGCTGCACTAATCAAGTAGGGTATCTTGCTATCCTACATGTCAAGATTGAGGAACAGAAGTTGGAAGCATTCCTACTCAAACACTGAAAATCCATTGTTGAAGGCTCCCTTGAGACTCCCAGGCCGGGAGTACATCCCCACAGAAAGCAAAGTTTAGTATAAGAGTAAGTAGCTGATATACGTGTGGATTTTTACTCTCCATAAGGTTATGAAGCTCCATTAGAACAAACTTAAATCAAGAATCCCTGAAAACCTTCTGTTCTGCTTCAGAGGGGTTTTCCACCTTGCTTATGACTATGACTGTGACTTTGATGTAAGAATATTTGAGCATCAATATCTTCAGCTTTTACATCTCAGCGGAGAAGTTCCTCATCAAATTTGATATACAGCAAGGAGATGCCAGAAGAATTCACCAAAATTGCCTTGAGAGAGGAGGAATTGAAACACAGCGCAGAAGTTACTAATCACAGACTGAAATGTGAAATGAAGCTCAGCTCAGGGGACATGAGTTGGAATAGTCATCCTTCCAGGTACTCTCAGTCAGGGGCATCATATCCTGGACATAGGCATAATGATTTGCAAGTCAAAGACAGTTCAGTCTTTCCTCCTGTCAATTCATTCAGATTTGTAGAAGCAAGCAGGCCATACAAGTGTGCCTCTGCCCAATAGCCCACACTGTAGTGTGGTATGGAATTGCACCACTGTGTTGAGGAAGGCACTCAACATTCACTAGAGTAGCAATAAAAATTATGCCTCATAGGAATTAATGGCAATACTGCCATTGGTTTCAGGAGCCAAACTCCTGAATCCTGCATTTCTAGTATTTTGTTACTGAATGTTTATTCTGCATCATGTGAAAGAAGGATCTGAGCCTACTGATTCTAAATAAGTGGGCATGTAGGGAATGAAATGGCTATTTTAGTTTTTCACTTGCGTTTATACCCTAATGAGACATGAGCTGGTCTATTTTTCGTGAAATTTTAAGAAACAGAGGCCAAACTCCAGCAAAAGAATTACCCCTTATGGGGTCTAAGAAATTGATCAAACTGCTGATGGACAGCAGAAATGTCATAAAGATGCAGTTGTCAGTGAATGTCAAAAAAATTTTTACAAAGTGTGAAACTTAGTGGCAGAAATTCAAATCACCATCTTCCTTTTGAAGAGTTTTCATAGATAGCTAAGTGACCAGTACCTCTGTATACCCATCATGCCACTCTCTAGAAACCAAGCCCTCACCACAAGTAATACACAAAACTTTACATCTCAATTCTGCAGATGGATTTAAACATTAAGTGAACTTTGGGAATGGTGGAGGAGTGGACTGGCAAGATAAATCTGTGTAATACCTAGTCACTTATAAATAGGCATCTGTACCTAACTTGAGGCAGTTGAATCCCACTCAGTAAGGAGGCACAAATTACAAGTCAGAGGCTTGGTCATTAAGGTATGCAGCTGTCCCAAACATAGTAAAGTTGCAGATATTGAAAAAAATCAGGACTTGTTCAAACACATGAAAATCACTCCTGAGATACTAGGAGAGATACAGTGATCACATTACATGATCATTCTAGACCTTCTTGTCACTCCAGGGTTTCATATTTAACAGCAACCTTTACCTTCAGAGAGGGAATATTTCTTGTTTTCACTCCGCTATCCAGAATAGCCACTTCTTACTAATGTAGCTTGTGACAGTGGCAGCAAAAAACTAGAATGAAATTGTTCTCATCATTTCTGGGGAAGGCAAAAATCCTCTCTATCTCTTCCAATTTTTAATAGACTCTTCTATTAAATCTCTTCTATTTTTAATAGACTGAACACAGCACAGATATACAGAGTTGATTATTGATTTGAAGTGTAGAAATGTACTATATACATTTCTTGTGAAATCTGCCACATATGAAGTGGTAAAGGCAAAACCAGGCTAATCCTTGCTCTGAAACAGGAAGTTTCTACCACCTACCCATCTCTGTGTAGTGCCTCTCTCCTCACCCTCTCCCACTCTGTGTGCAAGATGAAGGTGGCTTGTGAAAGAAGTCCTGGACAGCTGTTTCATAGTAAAACACACTCTGTGTCGCAGTAGTACTCTGCATCACTTTGTAGATATACTCTCAAATGACCTCTGCTGGATGAAATCAAAGATATTGATATATAAAGATTTTGAGGAAAATAACCCTTTTCTCCACACTTCCCCAGGTTTTTTACCAGTAAGCCAAAACAGTTTTTTGTTTAATAACCAAAGCTTCCCTTCCCTTGCCTTCCCTTGCCTTCCCTTGNCTTCNCTTGTCTTCTCTTGCCTTGCCTTGCCTTGCCTTGCCTTGCCTTGCCTTGCCTTGCCTTCCCTTCCCTTCCCTTCCCTTCTCTGATGCTGGGACTCATTTTTGTGTCCGGAGACTCACAGGACCATGGACTTTACCTTCTACACAGTTGTTGGCCTGAAGCTGCACATTTTTAGGAAGTCTTGCTTCTCTTCCACAAGACGTAGTACATGCAAAGAAACATGGGAAGTATTTGCCCTAAGTACAGCACTGAAAAGCCAGTCTTGCCCAGGGCCAACTGCTATCCCAGGTTTCCAAGACCCCTTAGTCAAAAGACGAAGTCTCCGACTCACTTCAGTGTCTTGAAAACTTGCTGCACTTGCTCACTGGCCCCAGGGCAGAGAGTCCTTCAAGAGCACTTCATGACTTGCCCCCCACCCATGCCAGCAAACAGAAAAGGAGTGCAGCTGGATTCATATGGCTCTGAATTGAAGATTTCCAGCAGGGTATATCAGCTCCAACATGGTAATTCGCTGCTTTGGTCAGGAGGCTTTGGCATATAAAGTAAGCTCAAGCATGCCTACTGTGTGCACCTGTATATGAAACCTTAGGTGTGCCTCTCAGTTCTGCGGGCTCTGCACGCTCCAGAACCTGAAACCACAAAAAGTGTCAGCACAGGCTTGGGTTTTATAACAGTTTGGAAGCAGCATATTTTATGCTCTAATTCCCTGCAGTTTTTGCATGTTGTTGATCGCGTGTTTTGGTGTCTGTTGTTCTCCAGGCAAAGATGGTGTCCTGAATATCTGATGACAGAAAACTTGGTGCTCCCTTAGGCTGTAATTCTACAACAGCAGATATTAGAACCGGTCTGTAATTTGTGATATACAGTAACTGCAATAATGGTACAACGGCTGTGGGTAAAGGAGTGAAGGGAATATAACGCAGCTAATAACTATTCATTTGATTGCTTTTTAATTTGTTTTTTGCTGAATGTGTACCGTGTGTAATATTTTAACTGTTTCACAACATTTTTGTGAGGATGGTTGTTTATAATTGCACATTTATATCATCTGCTGTACTCAGCTTCCTGAAAGGCAGACATAATTTTCCAAATTATTCTCATATTTAAATTTTTTTTCTATAAATTTACATTTTCTATTTTGAGGTATTATTTTGTCCAAATAAGAGGCAGAGATTATGTGTATATTTCTTCAACCAGACTAACTCTTTGACATTTAAAATGAGTTGTTTAAGAATAATACGATTTATTTCTACATATCTTTTTTATGAGTCTTTTATACCAATAGTTTATGTAAGGAACTCTCCTCTGTACAATAATAATATCTCTTATGTTCTATTAGAGGGCAGTAGTAGCCCAGAGAATACTAACCTGAGAGAAGGACACAGTTTCTCAGTCTTTGCTCAAACTCTAATCTGCAACTAATAGTTCAGGACAGCAGGAACTCCCTTAACTGTACAGTGCTTCTGGAGACTAAAACTGTTTCCTAACACAGAATGGTAATTTATGTCTGTGAACGGCCACTGGGATGTTTCTAACATATAACTGATGGACAGTAATAACTGAGGATTTGTATCTGGAGCATTACCTGATCTCCACGGTTTGAAGGATTTCAGGTGCTTTATACAGCCCGTCAGGTAAAGTGATGTAAAGTAGGTCAGGTGCTAGGAGGGGGGAAGTGAGATGCGAAATCATCATTTAGTACAGACATTAGTACATTGTGATCTCATCTGCTGCTGTGCAGCTGTAACACAGACTTGATAAAGTCTGCCAAAAATATTTTTCTTCATGTACCTGTCAGTGACTCTGTCTCCTCCCTACAGTTGTTGTGTCTGACTCCAACGTGTTCTAAATAATAACGAGCCATGTGGGAAACTGTTAACACAATTTCCATATGGATACTAAGTAACACATTTTGTACAATTTTGTATAAAATTGTATATTGATGAACCTGAACTGCCACAATACTTGTCTTTCACAGTAAGAAGCATACACATGGCCAAACACCATGTAGGTGTATAAAATACAAATGTTATGTCCACAAAAGGTATCTATTGACCAAGGAAATCTGTCTAACTCCTTTTTTTGCTACGTAATTTTACGTAGTTTATGAGACTGTTCTGCTGGCTTTCAGTACTTGTTCTGAATTCTTAACAAAGATGGAGATAAAATTCTAAATAAGATTTGTTGCAATATTTTTAGTGTTAATGCTAATTTTCATGCTCCTTAGATATAGGTTCTCTACTTTTTTCGAACTTGAATCCCCAATGAATCTATTTGCTTATAATTTTCTTTATAGAACTCTGTGTGCACACACAAACACTCATACAGCTGCATACATTCATCTTTGAATACATATTCTGCACAGCAGGTTTGATATAAGCATCCCTATATAAGGAATAACTCTTATAAAGAGTAAAGGACCATGGCAAGTAAGTTGATGAATGCAGTTCAACAAAGAACTCCTCTGCGATTAATTCCTAAATGCCTCCTACACAGGTTATTTAAGAGCCATCTTCCTCAAACTTCATGTCACAAGTCATATTACACTTGTTTAGTTACAGAAATATTCATTTCTTTTCTTGTCCTTCTCTTTTACCTCAGTTTTAAAGAAACACTTCTCTAAGGTGCTCCAAGAACTTATTAGTCAAGTGTGAGAGTGTGGAAATGTGTGTATAAAGAGAAATATCTCCACATATCCCTACTTCTGAGTAACTTTGAAATAGAAGAGGTTCACGGAAAAATATGCTTTGTAATAAAGACCATTAAATGCATTTATCTGTCTTTTGCAACAACTGCTGTTAGGACTTGCCATTTTGTGCAAGATCATCCCAGCTACCCAGCTGCTGTCCTAGACATGGTGTACCTTATCTGGATTCTTCTTTGTCTCCTTCTGTTGTATATCTCATGAAACTGGAATATTACTAATCGTTTTAGCATGTTAATATTTACATATATCAGGCTGTATACATATCAGAAAAAACAAGAATCTTAATGGAAAAAAAGTAACTTTACTTTTGGGACAATGTCAGACACACAGCTGACATGAATTTAGGTATATTTTTAAAATTAATTGCCTCTCCCACAGTGATCTTCTCAAGCTCCTCCACAAGATGCACAAAGGAAGATATTCAGTGCAACAGATGAAAGAGTTGTTTTACACCAAGAGACAAGTGCTTATCAGATGAGTAAACTTGTCCACTGTAGTGAAAGAAGAACACACTTTAGTTTGTACTGTGAAGAAGATATCAGGGAACAGTCTAGAAACTCCTCCTGAAGTTGCTGAAAAATCCTTTCCAGGGAAAATAAAGACGGCTGCTGGAAAGGAAAATATACTCATCCTTATACACGTCCAATATTCAGACCCACCTGGACAAGGTCCTCTACAGCCTACTGTAGGTGACCCTGTTTCGGCAGGAGGGTTGGACTAGATGACCCGCAGAGGTCCCTTCCAACCCCTACCATTCTGTAATTCTGTGATTCTGTGATTCATCCATATTCAGAAAACTGAAATATTATTGAAAAAAAAGGGCTTACTCCCAGATTAACTCTTCGCAATTCTCAGGCCAACAGGCCAGTGTCTTATCCTGATTTTAGATAGTTTCTCTTTAAACCACTGGAGGAGGTGACAGCAGAACCATCCCATTTCCTTCCTTCACCCCTCCCAGACACGTTACTGAACATGCTAACTGATGCTCACTCTGTCTCTTTCCCTGTCTCTTACTTGCAAGGTTTTATTGCCAGTTTCATCCACCTCACCCAATGAAGATAAACACCAAGACTGGCTTCTAACGAGTGGGAGCTGTGATCTAGATCTCTTTGGGCACTTTCATCTCCTGCATGTTTGCCAGATAAAAGGGGACATTTACACTGGTATTTTACAACAAGATTCAGGCCTGCTCTGTTTTAGCAAAGAAACTATATCTCTCTTTCAGTGTGGGTTATGAAGGCCAAATCCTAAGGGATAAGGTGTGTTTTCTCACCTTTGTTAAGAGCTCTAAAATCTTAGAAGGGCACAGGATTTCAAACACTCCTGTCTTCCTTGCTGCATCTGTCTTTAAAGCTGCAAGCTGCAAGCTTAGTCTGTCTTTAACCTACGACCAACATAAGGCTGTAACTGTTGAGGAAGCAAACAGTGGTGCTGGGCTCTCCCTTAGCCCACGGTGAGGTTGAAGTCCTGAGCGGGGTGTCTAGGTGCCCCTCAGATGCATCACAGGCAGCTGCAGCATCCTGATGAAAATGGGCAAGCCTCTATTTCACTCCGGATCACCAAGCCAGTGTCTTTTTCTGTTTCTTCCAGACTGTGAAGTATTTAATGTATTTAAATGCCCAGAAGTGAGTGCGCTGAAGCATGAAGCATCCTGCTTCCTAGCTATAGCTCTGAGACAAAGTCATCAAAAGAAAGAAGCTGTGTGATATTATCTTCAATTAGAAAAGCCAAAATAATGGTGCCAATAATTGCCTATAGCCAAAATCATCTCTTAAATATAATTTATAATAGTTCCTTCAATACAGGGTGTGAAATATCATTGGCTCTGTTAGTCTGGGTATCCCACTGTTCTGACAATTTCATTAAATCCTTAATAATCCTTTAAAATGAGCAATGATTAATCTATTCATTTGTAAGCCTTGTTGTTGAACACAGTGATAGACATCATGTTCTTTCACTGTTAACAAGTGCTAATTCTTGGGCATTGTGACAAGTTTCATTTGTCAGTGTTCCTGCAATTTTCCACAGAGTTACTACTCCTTCTATCAGGGTATCCACATTTGGACTAAGCAATGTTGCCAAAGAAATCTCACGCAGTTTTTCACAACTTCTTAACAAAAATAGCCTGTGTTAATGTTTTGTGCTATCAAGGTGTATAAACATCATTCAGCATTGTGTTTGAAAGTAAAAGAGAGGCAAGCAGATTTACAGATGAATTTCTCTTTTGGCCGTCTACCTAATGTAGGCATATGTCTCAACTGTTTGGAAAGCCATTACAATTGTTTCCTGAAACAAAAATCATGGTTTGATGAAACAGAGAAGAAAATTGTTTACTAGGGAAGCAAATGCATGCTATTATTTTTTTCAGTAATAAATTCTGCAGTGGTGATGTTAGACAAAAGGTTTAAAGAAAGAATATTCATTTTCTTCTCCCCACCCTCTTAAAATGCTGTTTAGACATGCAATCTCACCTAAAGATAGCTGTGCTATTGCTTCTGTCTTTTCATACTGCATTTATACAGCAGGATGTCACAAAATTTACAGAATAACAAGACACATACAAACATCCTTCCAAAAAACAAACCCAACAAACAAACCAAAACAGAAAAGAAAAGAATCATAGGACAATTTTCTGGTTCTCCAGCTGGCTCTCCCCATGCTGTGGCTTGAATTCCAGTAATGCCACTGAATGCTTCAACACTGGCAGATAAACTGCAAGTTGCTTCTTCTCTGATTCATCTGCTACTCTTTTAGTCTGCAGAAATCACTCAAGCCAGGTGCAAAGAAGAGGTCTGCACGAGAAGACTGCTACTATATTAATACGTCTATCTCAACCACTCTCCTCAGAGGTGGAGAGAAGGTACTATCTTCAGTGGCTCTACAGTAAATACTTCAGTGAGTTTGTAAAGGGGAGCAGAAGAGACATACCACACCTCTGTAAAGCAGAGCAAAAGAGCAGCGTACTACACATCAGGGCAGAACACCAAAAAGGTAGTCTAGTAAGAAAGAGCCTTGATTTCCAGGTGCCACAATGGAAGCACTTGCACATCTCACACTCATCATTGTGATTTGCTTCTTGTATCAAAATGAAAAGGAGAAACAATGAAGTAAACTGAATCTTTTCCTGCAACTGGAACATTTGTAACCATTGCTGCAGCGTGAAATGCCTGGTGCCAGATAATGTGTGTACTTCTGGCTCTCATCTAGTCTTGAGTTAATTTCTTGAGGATTAATTGCAAGCTGATGTTTCTGTGATAACTCTGTAATTGTGGTAGGGCCACGATAATTTCTCAGGTTTGGTGAGGTGAAGAAGCCTCTTAGTCACATATGTATAGGGTTTCTCCCCTTTACCTGGCTACCTCTTTTCACAAAATATTTAATTTGCTCAGAGATTTCTACTCCTGGTTGATATTTGCCCAGAGATCTCAAACTTAAAGGAGGAAAGAGAGACCAATATAATTACAGATATTTATCAAAGGTGTGACTGTGTGGGCCTGGATTACCTGAGGAGTCAGGCTAAAAGGCATATAATGGCAAGGTTTCTGATTTTATGAATTATTGTTGTATTTGATAACAGTTATGATGACTAAAATGGCTTTAATTTCTGACTTTCCGTGTCCCAGATGGGCCATGCAAAGCTCTGACACTTTAATGTTGTTCTTTCAAACCATAAGTCAGTATTTCTCCTGAAGCCATAGGGCTGGTTATTGTGTTTCTGCTAATCTGACTCACAGCTATTTGACAATAATGCTTTTCCTGTGACTTTTCATGACTTCATTTGAAATTCTCACATCACTTTGATGACACTGGTCAAACCTGAAAAACAGCCTTCTGAAGTAAGTATTGTACTTGCAGTTTTAAAACAAGAAAACAAAAGGAAAAGTAAAGCCATGATCAGAAATTCTGTTCTGGTTGTATCTGATCTGGAGTAAACTATTACCTGTTGCCTGCCCGTGATTCCCAAGGCCTCAGACTGGCCAACAAAACTGCACAAGTAGCACCTAACCTAGTTCTGTCAAAGCAATCACGGCTATCTGATACATTTATAATAATAGGGCTTCTTAACCCGCATTATTTTGATAGGACTGAATATATGGCATAATTACATGGACAGTTATTCCAGAATAGGTGAGGGAAAGGTAACCTCTAGCAGGGAGTCAATGTTAAACCCTTGCAGATGGAAAGGGAATGTTAGCCTCTTAAACTACCTGACTTGCAGCAGAGCAGTGTATTTGACCACAGCCTCAGCTCCCTGAGAGCAATAATCCACAAGGTCATGATTTAGGTACACGGACAGATTAATCGGGTGTACTGTTCATTTAATATACATAAATATGTCTTTCGAGCATCTTTTTACATTTTATAAGAGAGTTCACACATTTAAATGAACAATGTCTTCTTCAATTGAAGCTGTATCTGAAATGAAGGAAAAGATTCTGAAGGGTCTACTAGAATCTTTCGCATCTTTAGAAATCTCATTCTCTCATAGCTGAGGAGTATTGTGGAACGAAAAAGGAATCCACAACTACTAGCAGTTTGAGTTTGAATAATTGTTTTGGAAAACAACAGTTTTAAGTCATCATAAGATACTTTAAAATCTTTTTGCGTAGCAGATAGCGTAGCACACAAATAAACATAATAATTGCTACAGTTTTAAGTTGTTAATTAAAATAAATTTCCAGAGTAAAACAGCAGCTCTCATGGCATGAGACTGGTTAGCACAACCTGGCATTGATAAGAACCATTTAGTTATCTTTGTGTTTCACTGTAAATGCTGTCAAGTTTAGACCATGTTGTGATCCAGTTACTATGCTGATTAATACTATTCTGCTAGCATAATGCCATTGATCAACTAGGATGACTCACTGAGTAAAACCCTATTCAATATAAATAACAGAGCACAATATGATCCTTTTGGAAAAAAGTGTTCTATTTCAAGAACTTGTAGGGACTTCCACTTTGGGAATTATATCATCAAGTTCATGCTGGCCTGGTATCCACTGACACTGGCTATATAAAAGGAATACAATTTTGTTTCATGGGTTTTTTTCAGTTTAATATCTGAACCTTAAATCAGGATAAACCACAGCTAAAGCAAGCCTTTTTGAGTATTTCAATGAAATAATCATACAAGCAATATATGGTCCAATAAGTACAATATTGAAACAAGCAAACACACCAACAAAAACTGGGTAAAAGACAGAAAACTAAGAGTTAATAGGTCATCTATTGACTTTTTAAAGGATAATACATTCACAAAAAATCAGTTTAAAAGCAATAATTGACTAAGTGAACATAATGGAGAAAATCCCTATTTTAGAAAAGCTGACTGTATTTACAGGTTTTGTTACTCAGTATGAATATTCACTGAGCCTGAAAATGCTGCCTTTCAAGAATGTTTATTTCTTTGTCTATTGGCATTTGAATGAAAATCTGACATACATACTGATATATATGTTTAAAATATCAATTTATTTGCTGTACAGACTTCCTTGTGCTTATCTATCTCTATTTATTCTTCTGCTGAAGCTGCTGCATTATCATAACAGAAAACCCATTAGTTACTTGTGTAGTATTATCTTCCTGTAATCTGTCTCCTTCTGAGTTACCATATACATTATGATTTATTTCTCTGCTGCACTCAGAGTAGGTTTTTCCTGCAGTACTTCATAGGCTGAAAGTACATGATATTATTATTTTTTTAATACTATCATACTTCAGCTATGAATAACAAGGCAGTATCTGGGCTCCCCAGTGCATGTCAGCTTGAGCTTTCTTCTATATGCTATCATGCCAACAATATGCTGAGATTATTAGATCTAACCGTACAGATGTACCAAAAATCTTCTACCACTGATGTGCAGATTGACAGTGAGACCTTATGTGATAGGTTCTTTCGTGTGTGTTTGTGTGAGTGTGTGTGCACAGCATTCCCCAGCCCAAACCCTCAAGCACTAGAGATGCAGTCATTCCCCATTGCGCTCTTTCAGTAGCCTTGCTTTCAACACTTATTTAAAGGAACTCTTCATTAGCAAGAATTAGCAAAAATGTAGTACTTTTTTCATATCAGCTGAAGTTGATGTGAAGTTCTGCTTAGCCTCTGCCCTGCCATGTGAGCTGTCTACTCACACCTTCATGCAACCTTCCTTCACACGCACAGAACTGAAGTGTTCCCACCGTGGACGACACCCCTACTATGTGAGTGGAGTGCCATAAACCAGAGAACAGCAAAACCTCAGGCATGCTACAAGCTCATGATGGATTACCCAAAGGTTGTTTCCTGGACAGCTATGTCATCCTTGAAGTTGGCAGCAGGCTGTCACTGCCATTCATAAGGGCAAGTTGTCATATGCCTTTGGCTGACCAAGTTGCAGAGCTTTTCCTGGAAAAAGGTCTTGGCAGTCCCAGGACTGTCTCTACTCTGATGCAGATCTTTTGATCTGCTGTTCATATTTCTACCAGGGCCAGGAGGTTTTGGATCACGACTTCACAAACTGCTCTCTGCTTCTGCCTCTCTCGTGGTATTTCGATAAATCTTGGAAATCGACGATAGTGAAGACCAGTGTATTTAAACATGTGTCAAAGATTACTAACATGCACTGCCAGCAAGCCTCACTAGATCTGCAGATTAATATTTCATGGTATGAGTTTCACCATATTTCTACAAGAAATGTGAGTTCAAAGGGAGAGCACCTCTACTATATTTAGAAGACAATCTCTTCCACTAAAACATGGGGACAGAAATAGGGACCTGTCTCAGTTCTGGGTTCCAGTTCACATTGCTGCATGGTAGCATCTATTTTTTGGTTAGGAGCTGGGTGGTTGGAAAGCTAACTCAGGCAAATGCATCTCCACCGCTGCAGAAGAGCACAGGTATAAAGTAGCTCATGAGACTAGAGTGCAGTATCCATATCATTTCAAAGTTGTCTTGAGGATGTATTTTACCACAGAGGCACTTGTATTGTTTTAGAAGGAAAGATTGAAAGAAAACATAGAGTTTGTGTGTAGATTTTCTTGTGTTGTAGTTTTACAACAGAGTAGGGTTATAAAGTGTTTCTCCAACTTTATCAAGGTGACATAGCAAGTTAGTAATTGAGTCAAAGCTGATTCTCCATTGTTTGGCTAAGAATTCTGTCTCTTCATGGATTAATGTTAGACTACCAAATTACAATCAGAGAATATGAAAAAGAAAGACTCATTCTATACTGAATTTATTCATTATATAGCAGACATTTCTTCTAGTGATAATGATTAGCCTTCAAGATGTAAAGCGTATGTATTTCAAAGACAATTCATTTTGATGCGGTACTGCTCAACTAGGTAAAGTAAAGGATATGTGCTGCAGAGTGGATTTTTTATTTTATGGAAAAGTTTAACTCCAAAATGTTTTATTTGGCTTCAGTAGTCTAAGCTCATCAATGTCACTTCAATGAGACTGAACATGCATCTGACTTTGAGACTTCCAAATAGAATTAGAGGATTTTCAGCCACTTTGCTGGATATTAAAGGCAGATGTCTTCTCATATCTTTACCTGTACAGACCATGGGTATGAAAAATAGTTTAAAAAAAAATCCTCAAAATACATTTCAAGTTTTTAAAAATATACGAAGTACCATTTCTGCCCTCTCAAATACTAAAACTTCCTAAAGTGCATGTATCTTAAGAGGGAAAATCATCCTGTATTCTAGACAGACACAGATAGTGAAAAAATCTTATTTTTATGAATTTGAACGAAGAGTTCTGTTAGTTCACCACAGAGCTCTTTGGAAAGATGACCCAGCTGTTCAAAATCAGAAATAATTAACTATCAAAGTATCTTCAGTTAGAATCAGGTCCACAGAATTCTACATTTCAGCTATTCTCACTGGTGACACACAGTTCAATCTTTGGAAGACTGACAGTATATTATCTCCCACATGAGTCTCCCACTTTGATTAACATTTGGAAATGGGCACCAAAACCCTTAATATCCACTTATGATGCCTGTATACAGCTGTTTAGGCTGTTTGTGGAAATTATATAGGGTTTCCAACACCAGCCTAATTATCAATGCAATGATCTGATAAAATCTGGTCCTCTGCTTAAAAGATAAAGCCTGCTCCCCCAGGAATGTCCAATTCTTCATGTAATTTTTCTGCAATATTTATATCAACTTATTAAATAAAATCGTAATGACATGTAATATTTTGGATTAAATAACCCTTTTTTACCGCTCTGTATTTACTCAACATAATTTACCTCAGAGCCCATGCCTGAAAGGTTTACAGAAAAAATGAGAGACTGTGTGACATCTTGCAGCCAGGATATATCTGACATCAAACGTGGTGGTTTTAGAGCTGCAACATAAAGTTCTAGAAAACTCATACAAATTTATATTTTCCTCAGTCTTTTGTTCTTAAAATTGCTACCTTACTCCGTGCTTGAAAATGTTTGCAAAAGTTTTAACTGTGGTTAAATTATGTCAAACTATCTTCAAAATTTCTGAACAACATTGAGTTTACTGAAAAATTATTAAATTCTGAGTGTATTTTGGTTGAAACTGTTTGAAAGTTTGGTTGAAACTGTTTGAAAGTCTTGATTTAGATTATATTGATTTTATTTACGAATTCAGAAACATAATAAATGCTTGAATGAAGTCACACTTTTAATTCTTTAAATATTTTTCTATAGCTGAAAGTAATACCTCTACCTGAAGGACTATTATTTTAGAGATTGATGATATGAAAAAGCACAGCTAGAAAGAAATACTAATCAGAAGGAAAGCACTGCCTTTACAGTTAAGGTTATATGGTCTTTAAATATGTATTAAGGAGTCTAATCTTAACAAAAAATCCTTCTGTACTTCTGTAGCTTAACCTTTAAAAGGATTTATAGCTGCTCACATTTCTGAAAAAAATCAAGATATTTCTGTGTATGTGCTTAAATATAGCTTTAGGAATTTAACTTTGCTAAGTCAGATTTAAAATGCTTCAATCTAAAGCCATGACTTTTAATTCATTTTTCAGTTTTCCAGACTGCAGTTCCAGCTCCTTAACCTTTAGCAAGGAAGTCCTATCAAAACATTTGCAAATCGTGCTGAGCTATGTTATTCAGGGAGGTAGTCTCAGTGATGGAAAATGAGAAACAGGACAGCAAAGAGGAAGTATACGTCCTTGCTGGACGTTCCTATAGCTGCAAAAATACACTGAAGTTAAATTGAATAGCAGATCTAGAAATTTACTGTCATAAAATAAAAACAAACAAGCAAAAAACCCCAAACAGATTAAACAGAACCATTGCAAGCCTTTACAGCACACCTCTGCACTTCAGGCTGATAATAGATCCTGAAAGGATCTGAAAGATGCCAAAAAATATCAATCATTTTGCAGTCTTACAGTTCTGACTGCCACTCTTCCTGTAGCCCCTGGAAAAGTTTGTATCCAACCTTGACTATTATATTCAGTTTCTAAATGCTTTGTACTTTGCAAGTTGTGAGAAACTTATTTCTTTGACTGAAGATTATTCTCAATTCCAGCAGAGGACTTGCAATAGCATTGCTGGATAACATCAAATAGCACATTGAGTAATCTAAATTCGGTAATGTCTGAGCAGTATGATCTAGCTTGCTTTAATTAATTAACCCCTCAAAAATTGCAGCATTGAACATCCAGTTGAGAGAGCAATTAATGTCTACAACAAATTATGTCAACATTCTGTTATGTTTTATTCATATACAACTCCACATAATGTAATTAGAGACTAAGGGCTTCTAATTCTGCCATTATTTACACCCTGCACATTGCACACTTCATTGACTAATTTGAACCAAAACAATGAAGATACAAGACTGTCTAATTTAAATTACCTGAAGGTGTTGTTCTTCTGCCTACAACTTATATATACATATGGGAAGAAGTGTCAGAGATCCTGTGGTATGGTATGGCATGTTGAATAAACAGAGAAAACACACGAAAGGTTAAATTGCCACGAAAGAGAAACACACCAATCTTTATAAAATGGAAATATTCAAAGAAAAAACATGAGAGCAAATTAAGAGCTTCTCATTTTTGAATTGACATGATGACATGCAATTCAGATTTCCAGTTTTACTGAACCTTGTGATCTTTGCCATTTGAACTCAATCACTGAACTGTTTCATATACTTTGTAAGTTAGTAGCCAAAACAGAGATTTCAGCTGACAGCTTGACATATTTTGCTATCCTTTTAACTAGTGCTGACAATTTTTGATTGGTAATAATCATTATTAATATGGATATTACAGTGTCCCCTATGAGTTTCATCCGAAATCTCCATTGCAGGAAGAACTGTAACAGTACAATGTCAAATCCAACCCTTTCCAAGGGCTTGGAGGATAACTGGTCAAGATCTTTTGAGCAAGTAATATTTTTGTGATGAATACACTTCTTAAATGCATTAAATGATTTACCAAAGATCATACTGTTAACTCACACATTCTTCATGATTACTTAGATTAAAAATGGCATGTTTAACTATGTTCTAGAGTGTAAGTCCTACTTGTGTAGTGCTATAACTACCAACATGAAAAATCTTGACTTTGCATTTGCACTTCTATTTTTTACCAGCCTTGGTAAGTATGGCAAGTGAGCATTAGCCAATCAAAATAGGAGTATTCAAAACCTACATTCCAGAGGAAAAAAGTATAGCATATATTAGACATTATAAAATAGTCTGAGCTTTGCTATGTTAATTTAGTTTGTGTAGTGTTATGGCACTAAGGACATTTAAGAACTGTTAAACTCGCGCATGCTTCTTGATTGCTTTTGGATGTCTCCAGGTTTTTTAATCCAAATTGTGACATAGATTGAGATACACTTGTATCTAGTCTGATGTTTAACATCTACTTGATTACAATTGCCTTATTGAGAGCCTTTTTAAGCCAGTGATTGTCTTTTCTGAAGCTGTTTAGAGTCTCCCTGTTTCATAATGAGAGCCCATCACTATGGTAACACATGCAGTAGATAAAACTTTTGCTATGGTTTTTCCTATATCCAAGATGTTATTCATTCTGAGTTAAACCAAGCTCCAAGAATTTTCCTCGTACATTAACACTGGAGATGTTGCAGATATTTAATACAAATTATATGGGGATTCACTAATCTTTTCTCCAACAAGAATAGTGTTGAAAGCAGAAGGGCAGGCAGTATTACAATCTGTAGTATGAGTACTAGGATCTCTTCATAAGAAGTCCTGGGCTGCTTTTGGACCTCACCAATGCATGTCAAGTGGATGGGTTAAGGAGAAAAGAAAGGAAAAGGAGTTATTAACCAAGAAGGAGCAGATGAGCAACTCCTAAACCAAATATCTATGAACTCTGTGAACTGTGGAATCAACAAAGGCCTGACTCTTTCAAAGTTGTGCCTTAGTTTGGACTCCCTGGTATCTACAAAAAGGCAATTGCGACTGAGGTCTCTCCTTTAGTTAGGACTTTTTTGATACATTGCTCTGGTATGAATTGTGTGGTGTCTACGAACTGGAGCTCATACAACTCCCATTCCTTTAGTGGGTGTACGACTAGTTTCTCTCTCCTGTACCTAGAGGGCTAGTTGAAAGACCAAAGTGTCTTTGAAAAGTATACTTTCTTTTAAATGTGATTGATCTTAGCTAATGGATTCAAAAACTGTCTGGAGTCAGGTTAGGTGTAGAGAAGGTGCACAGATGTTCATAAGTACATATACAGACTAATTACAGAAACCATCCTGTCTTAACTGGGTTAACAGAGCTATAAGTATCCTCAGGAAAAGTAGATGCAGCTAAGGATTGCTTTTAGCTCAAAAAGGTGATATACTATCTCCCTTAGGTTTTATTAATAAATTATAGTTTTGGTCAATTTGCGCTTAGCAGTATTCTTGTACTGTTCTATTATTGAAGATAGAAATAACAAATATAGAATCTTTTATAATTATCTTTGTGGCATGCAGGAGTTTCTCACACTATTATGCAAAGCTGGTTCTCAGTAAACAACTCAGTCCTAAAGCTGAGTTGTATTATCTTCCTGACCAGGAGATTCCATCCCTATCACATTAAAATTATATGTGGTTCTGTTGTGAACATTCCAAATTATTATATCAAAAGTTGCTATAACAGATTTTGGTGGGTACTTATTAAGTGTTCTTTTGCAAAAGATGCCATCCACCTCTTAAGTAAAGAAGAAATTTAAAGTAAAGAATAAAAAATCTGATAAGACTGTTGAGAAAAAAATAATCTCCTGTAAATAGACAGATGAAAAAAATTAAATTTACTGTAGACTCTTCTATCTTTTGTCTCCATGTGTTCAATTCTTTCTTATTTTTTGCCAAGATGATTAGTAATCTCATTTTTCTCCCAAATTCAAATTAAATTCCCTCCCTACCTTCTGTTGAACAGGACTTCATCTTTGTAGTGACTTTCAAAGTCACAGGCTAGACATAAAGTAATTGAAATTTCTGGGTCTGCTGTCAAAATGAGAAAAAAAAAATTCTTCTGTGTTTTGAACTTTAACTTGGGGTTTATGTCCTTTCTGCTCCATGAATCAGCAGCCTGGACTTCTGTGATTTGAACTCTATATCCAAATCTCACTAACTATCCCACATTATGTAAATAACTTTCTGAAGTATGAGGACTTCTACACAAAAAAGAAAAACAGAAATATAACTCTGTGACTGGTTACACTTTCTGGATCTCCAGAGGACTTGATAGGAGTTTCTGAGAGGTTTTAAAGTGTAACTAAAATCAGAGACACCCCTCTACTTAGTACTGTGCATCACAGCAAAAAATCCATTTGTGTTGTTCTCTCCAAAATAATTTCGTCATCAATTTCCTCCCTACAGGATAAAAGATGTACAGTAACAGAGTACCTCACTAATACCTAGGCAATCTGTATGTTGGTTATGCTCTTCCTTGCATTATTTTAAGTCTGTACGACAAAGAAAAACACAGATTGTGTTGTCCTTTTTACAGGAAAGGCATTTCTTTTAGATTAGCTAGCACACTTTCAGTGTTTCTTCTTGTTCCTCTTCAGTTCTGCACTGTTCACCTTATTTTTCAGATTCACTGCAATTTGGTGAACAAAACCAGACAACAACGATAAGGCTTTTCCAATGCAGATTGCATTGTCTGTTGATTGTAAGGTCAGTCTGTATTTCTATTTGTATATCTGTCTATTCTTGACACCAGAATTTCTTTTTTTGATGTGTATTCAGATTATGATCCAGTATATCGCCCAGAAATTTTGGTATGAATTTTGCCCTGTTTCACCATTACTGGAAATCTGCAAACTGAAAGGAAGAATCTCCTCACAACAGTCACATTCTTTTTTTTTTTTTCTAAAATCCACAATTAATACAATCTTAACTTTTCATAAAAGTGAGGTAGTATTTCCTGTGCAAATCCTGCAGCTAAACAATAAGGAAGAATGACAGCCTTGTTTAATAGTTTTAATAATGCTCTGCTTCATCTGCATTTCTGTTTCTTTAATACAAATTTTAATAACATCTATTTTCCATGGAGCTAAACAGGTGAGAGTTTCTCTATTCAAGACCTCAGAACTGATTTAATAGTTAGTTGTTGGACAGTGATGACTTCCTGTGAGATATCTTTGCAAGTATTATCCTGAAATTAATTCAAAAGCTCCCCAGCCATCAAATGTTTGCAACACGAGCCTAGGAGTTGAGGATATAAGGGAAATATGAGGTAAAAATGATAAATTTATTTGATTTACACAAATATAGTCACAACATACCAGTCACTTACCTTGTTTATAGACATTATAGGAGAGAAGATTTTTAGCCTGACATCTGAAGGTGATTAATGAAGTGACACAGCAGAGCCTTAGGAACTGCTCCAGTATATCAGTTGTATCATGGAAGAAAGCACACAAGTATTTGAAGGAAAATTGACATGATGGGTGATGCAGGCTGGCATTTCCTGGCACATTCAACTTGATGACTCAGTGGCAAATAAAAGATGGGAGATAGAATGGTGTTGTAATTACGGGCTTTAAGAGAGACCAGTAGTTTATAATTACGTGTTTGAATGTATCATTTGTTTCTTCTGAATACTAATGGAACTTTTAGATTTGCTTTCTACACACAACTGAGCTAGTGCAATACCATTCCTCAAATACTGGCAGGATGCAAACCAACAAGTGTTGCAAGTATGGCCAAAGCAAATTTACTGATAAGTGTGTGGTGCATAGAAATTTGTTGTACTACACTTTCAGGCCTTCCTTTGAACCTACACTTTGAGTGCCTCTTTGAGCGAATCTCTTTCAGTTTTATATTTTTTTCCTGGCTCTGCAGACTAGTCTTCTCCTAAAGTGAAGAAAAGAATAGTAGATTCTGGATCACCTCATATATTGTCACCTTCTTCCTGCAGCCCTAAAGCACCTATACTTTATAATCTATCCCTTTTTGGGATACTTCAAAGTAAATATTTACTCTGTTTGTGTCATCTTCTCAAGTGTAGCCCAGTCCAATATCGAGGTTCAGATTTCTTTCTATTAGCATTCACATCGGAGTTTGACGTGAGACAAAGATATTATTGGACTTTACCCATGCTAAATCAAATGTGGAAACAGGCATTTGTATATTACGGGTTGATGTTAGGTGTGGAAGACTGGATATCCTAGGGTATCATCTCAAATAGTATATGACCAATAGACCTAAGTGCCTAATCAGTACAGACAATGATGAATAGGGACTGATTAAAGTCACCCTAAGACAGACATCTATCCACTCAACTGAATTGCTGTTTAGACTCCATTGTCCATATTGATGAACTTTCTACTGGTTGTAACGGGAACTTAGAAGCAGAAATCTGCAGTAGGCAGGTTGAGAGGTGACTGATAATTTGATTTTTTCCCAAAAAAAAATTCAGGATTAAATCTCCCACCTTCTGTTAAACAGAACATAATCTTCACTGTGACTTTCAAAGCTGTGGGGTAGTCTTTGTAAATGAATTTCCTTGTTACATGATAAAAATTGCACTGCAGTTCTAAAACCTAATTTAGGGTGTATGGACTTTCAACTCCATAAATCATCAGCATGTCCTTCAGCTGAAGTGTGCTCACAAATTCTCACAGGCTGTAATATATTACATAACTATATAAAATGTAAGGTGCAGTAACAGACTCTCTTAAAAATAAAATTCAAGACAGATCCTATACATACATATAAAATCCATTTTATTGGGATAATACTATGACATAAAACTTGAAATTGAATTAAAATGACTTATGCTTTCAGATCCTCTTTAGAGGTGGAGTTCAGTCCTCACTATTCCCGGTCAAAACTGGGGTACAACAGAACCAGAAGTACTGATCATTTATCATGATTTGTAGATATTAAAACCCTTCTACAGGATTTCCCACACAGAGAAGGCGAAAAGCTACCTTTAGAGAAGTCTTTTTCCTCAGCGTCTTACCATTGAGGCATCAAGACACTGATGGAAAGTTCCAGGGATCTGTATCTGGGTAAAGGATGGGCACTGTGCAAACTGCACAGTAGGTGAGATTGCTGCAACTCATTATATAGGTCTCTAGCAGAATGACGTGTTTCTTAAAAATGTGCTTCTTTCTCAGCTTCTCATTGGTTTGTGCAATGTAACTCCTAGAAATATTCAGAAGTCTTGGCTTGCAGTGTGAAAATCAACTTCAATATCTGTTTCTGTTCACTACCCCACCTTACTGCAACTATTTCTTTGCTCTTGTCTTTGTCCTGTCACGCTACAGAGTCAATCTTTCACTGTCTTTTTTATTCTTTGCTATTCTTAGCTTAATGCTTTTTCTCTTTTGATAATTTTTTGTGAGACTGCTCCAATCACTTGCATTAATTTGTAAATGAATCTAAGTATTTCTGCCCAAAAGTTGACTTAAAGTTGAGTTCTGCAGGTACAAAGCTTGCAGCTCTAAGATGTAAACAGAATTCATCTGCCCAGAACCCTACATTCTCCTAGATGAAAAATATCTCTGCTGTTATTTGGAGCAATGCCTGGGTGCATTTGGAATATGTTCAGGGTCTCAAATGAGAACATGTATCTAGAAATTGGATAAAAACTAGACAGGAAGCTTTGAGATGCATGCCAGATGGAGGGCATCACAAAGGTTGGAGGGCAATATCTATTTAATGTAACAATAAAAATGGTAAGGAAATCGGTACACCTGCAAAATTGCAAATAACCAATAAGCTTATGCCAACTCAAGTTTCGTATAGTACAGGCACACCAGGCCAAGGATCACTGCAGAGTGATAAGGCCCATGGAGACATACACGGCTTATTAATTCACCTAATACTGTTATTTGAAATCTGGAGGCAAGTTAAATTCTCTACTTGTCACTATGGTGTGTCCAAGCACTGAGATCTTTGCACTTCAGTGTAGTATAGACATGTCCGGTGTATGTTTAGACTGCTTCTGTTTATGGTCTTTCTGAAGCAGTATTCTTTTACATAAGTAAGATCTACATTTGTTTTGTTACTGCGTTTAATGGCTTGTCACAGCTCCAAGAGTGAATTCTACATGATCCAAATCCAAGTATATATTTTGGGAAAGTGTAGTCTATGAAATGCATCTAAAATAGAATAAATATAAACCCAGTGCTCTGATGTAAGAGAAAGTCTTCTATTTAAAATAAGTACTTGTAGGGAGAGTGAAAGAAGAGTCTATAGTGCTATTTGCTGTATAGTCTAACTGCAAAATCACTATGCTTGGAGTAGATGTCTCTTCAAGCCACTGAGTTACTTATTTTTTCACTTTAAACATCTCTATTGCAATAGTCGGCAAATAAATATTTTCCTGTACACCCTGTTCTCAGTTAATCTCCCTGTCCCCACTTCCTGTTACTTCTGTTAAGCTGGGAGTGTAATGTAATTTGGGTATCGGAATTCCCTTTTCAGTCAATGGAGGGAGACACTTCAGAAAGGCATTTCATTCCATTCCCAAAATCAGAATCTACTCTGCAATTCAGAGATATGGGATGGAGATCCTTTAATCAGAAGTTGGCATCTACATTATACATAGAGTCACAGAATCACATATTCATATCAGATCTAGCTGTCCAAATGGTCTGCATTGTCTGTGGTAAAAAGTAGGCACTTCCATTCATCTAAGAGTAGATTCCAAATAGAACAGATGAGCTGGGTGTTAAAGATACCTTTCCCCTTACTTGACTGTGAAGGAAGATGCTGGGCACCAACTTTAGGTGTAGAAGTCGGAGATACCTAACACCAACACCTTCTGTCTTGCTTACTGAGATCGCTACAACTGTTAACCAAGCCTGAGCTTCTGTCTTGACATTTCAGCTAAGCTAAATCCAAAATGTAAGTGAGATGAATCCAGGCTTGTGCGCTTCCCCATCCATGTCTCATATTCGCAGATGGTTATCTATTTAATTACTTGCCTCTAATTCCTCTGAAGCACCTATTCGATTCCTATGTTAAAATTCTGTGTTCATACTAAAAGTTACAGAAATACGGGTGTTTCAAATTATTTCGATAACAGTCTAATTTCTAGCTTTCAATGTAGATTATAAAATGCTTTGCATACGGATCGCTCTCCTGGCTTTCTACCTAAAGGTTCTAGTGGCCAGTTGTCCTTCATCCCCCCTCCTCCAAAGAGAACGTATTTTCACACCCTTTTCACACTTTTCTACTAGACAGAAAGCATGTCTTCCTGAAATATTTGTGTGATGTATGTATTCCTTCAGAACTGTATAGCACTAGAGAAAAAAATCACGGTTCTATTTCCTTTCCCTTAGATGGTGTTAATTAATGAATGTCACATGATTCTCCATTTTGGCTTACATCATTATTGTCTTTTTTGGTTGCCTTGTAGTGTTTGTACAGTGTGTAAACAATGAAATAAAATCCAGCACATCCAGTAATGGATCACCTAATGTAAGGAGGGAAGGGCATTTGGAGGCAGGGGAAGAAGATGTGTTTTATTGCAGCAGCTCTGTTTTATATTACAGCCCCATCTGCCTATGCTGGACTTCTGGATTACATCCGACAGTGCAAGCTAAAACAATGATCATTCGGAAAACACTTCAGCAGATCAGCTAAATAATCAGACCTAATCCAGATGGTGCTGCGAAAAATAAGAATCTTTTCCTCTAGCAGTTTGTGAATAACTATTCTTATAATGATGACAAAAAAATGCATATGAAGCTGTTGTAATATTAGAAGCAAACTCTCCCACTGCCAGGTGAAGGAACAGGTCACTTTACCTTTTTTTTTTTTTAAATTAAATAAGGTTTGCTCAGACTGTCTTTATTAAATCACTTTTCCATGAGATAATATTTTCAATATAAGATAATAAGAACAATATTAGGAAAGATTTTTTTTTTAAGGTCACCCATGTAGAATTACACTCTTCACGTCACATACATATATCTGCTGTTGTGATAACAAAGACTTTTTTTATTCTGTGTATATACAAAATACTACAGTGCTTATATTCTGAGATATAAATATTTCAGATTATTTGTATAGAGGCTTTAATTCATCTCCCAGTGCAAATTAGCGAAGCCAATGAGTTTCACCGTCTATAGCTACTATGGAACCACCTGCACTCAGTAATTCTGGATTGATTCACTGGTCTATCATTTTTTTCTTCTATTTCTTGTACTTAATAAATTTTGGATTTTGCTATTCTCCTTACCTCCATTATCTGTCAATTTCTCATAAATATAGAAAAGTGGTAAATTTTTAGCACCAAATAGATTTAACCTATTTTATGTGACAATTAGATACAAAGTTAGCATATTCTGTGCAATCTGAAAACAATAGGAAAAACATTTTTCCCAAATTCTCCTTGATAGATCAGTCCACTAAATATATAAATAAATAACTCCTCAAGTTATTTACTGTCAAGTAACAGAAAACTTCACAAAATTGAGTTATGTGATATAGTGTGATCATTTTCAATCATTATTACTTTTAGACTTCGCTATTTGGCAGTGCTAAAATATGATGATAACTTCCAGCCTTCTTGCCAGGAGTTCAAGGCAGGTGTGAAATTTAAGGCCTAATTCTCTTCTCCACCTATACTGGCATAAATCAGGAAGAAAGCTATTTCATTCAGTGGAGATACATCAACATAAAATTAGGTGTTGGTCCTGTTATCAACTGTCACTTCCAAAACATTACCAATAATATTGCTTTATTATTAGTGTTTCAATTAATATTGGTATTTCGATATTTACAAAAAAAGCAATGACAGGATTGACATACTACCATAAAAACCGTGTACTGTTAGCATACAATTATCCTAACATTTTGGAAAATGTATGGTCTTCTGCCAGTAATGCTTTGGTTATATGTCTCACCAGTATGCATTCCAGTTCTGGGGGACAGTTCAGGGCCAGCACATTACTTGAATAGACAGCTCTCTAACAAGATCAAGAACCTAATTTATGATCAAATACCACATGGAAACACAAAGAGGAAGGAGTGAAAAATCAGGCAAATACAGCAGTAATGTGATCTTCTTGTACAGTTTAGTAGTGAGAAAGACTTGGTTATTCTGAATAATTGAAGTTTTCTGATGTAAATAAATCATTATCAGCAATCTCCATCTGCCTTCTACTTGCTTTACTGATTACTGGAAGGGAGAGCATGTGTGACAAGGTTGGGGGTTTTTTACCAATGGAAAAGGAAGGTTTTTCTCTCTGCTGCTTTGTTCAATTGTTGAGATTTGCTAGTCCATTTTTAGTAGCTCTCCTGCTTGCTAAGAGGTAGCAAGAGTAATATCTTTTGTGTTTTACTGTTGGTTTTTTAATTTTCTTTCTTCAATCCTCTCTCCTTCAGCAGGCTGGAAGATCTTTAATGTTATTCTGGCCTTTGCATGCAACACTGTGAATAGATTGGTGTTGTCAGGGAATTACATCCAATCTGTGTTGAGCTTTGAAGAGGAATTGTTTATGATTAGGCAATTTACACTTGAAGTGGGCAGAAGATGGCAAGGCCTATAATTAGAAGGAGGGAAATTTATCTCCCAACAGCGTGTTCCTCCCTCTGAGCAGAGCCCTAGAGTCAGAAAAGGGCAGATGTAAACACACTTCTCCAAGCTGGCTGATTCTGCACCTGGGTTTGATTGAGTCTGGGTTGTTGCTGCCAGGAACAACAGTTGGACTTTAGCCTGGCTAGGAAAGGCAAATTCTGTCACCACTGTCTTCTTTGCTTAGCTTGTCTGCTGTGTTTTCTAAAACATTTTGTTGAAGCACATCTGCCTCTTCTGACCCAGTTGGCCAAATGTGCATGAACAAGCTGCAGCACATTACCTGCTCTTGGGTTTGAGCAGCTGCAGGTCACTTGAAGATCTGAAAAGGAATGAAAAAACCCAGAACAGCCATGCTGAATAACATCTGTCTTGAGGCTGAGCAAAGAGACATTGTCAATGCCCCAACTCTCTTCCTTAAATCTGTGTAATTGTATCCCACCCCTGTTCTTCTGCCTGTAACTCTGTCTGTGCATCAGGGATGTGGCTCTGCTGACATGGCTCTGCCAGCATGGCTATGCCAAACCCCAGAAGGGGACAGTGGCTATAAGCC